>MDTE01076502.1_pt1 | contig 25029 bp, 16 predicted proteins | sample 811231 | NCBI WGS metagenome assembly MDTE01 (sample SAMN05326651, study PRJNA326480) | marine metagenome | isolation source: seawater | place: Indian Ocean: Red Sea | collected 2010 | reverse complement strand
GGACAACTGGACTGGGCGACGACGGTGCCCAACCCAGTCATTCCAGAACTGATGAAACGCGACGACTTTCTCTCCGCCCCCATGCTGACCGTCTACTTTTATCGTCTCAATGTCGAGCGTCCTCCACTGGACAAGGCACTCGTCAGGGAAGCCCTCAACCTGGCGATCGACAAACGTCGGATTGTCGAAAAGGTAACCTCCGCCGGCCAGCAACCGGCACGGAGTTTCGTGCCACCCGGGATCCGTGGATACCAGTCCGCCTTGTGCGGCGAGTACAACCCCGAACGCGCTCGAAAGCTGCTGGCGGAAGCCGGGTTTCCGAATGGTGCGGGGATTCCCAAAATCCAGATTGTCTACAACACCAGCGAAGCGCACCGGGACATCGCGCAAGTCATCAGCGAAGACTGGAATGTCAATCTGGGTATCCAAACCGAATTGCGAAACCTGGAATGGGGCACCTTCCTGGATACATTGTCCGAGGGAGATTACATGGTGGCTCGGAGCGGATGGATCGGAGATTATCCGGATCCCAATACGTTTCTTGATATGTTCGTGACCGACGGTGCAAACAACGAAACCAATTGGAGCAACGTTCGGTATGACGAGTTGATTCAGGCAGCACAGGCGGAAACAAACCCAACGGCACGCATGGAAATCCTCCACCAGGCGGAGCGCGTGTTGATGAAAGAACTACCGATCGTTCCGATCTACTTCTACGTTTCGATCAATATGGTCAATCCACAAATCAAGGGTTTTTCTGCGAACATCCAGGACATCCATCCACTACACATCCTGAATCGACAGAAATGATCACATCTTCTCCAAAGGTCTCTCTGTCGTGATTTGGTTTCTACTGAAGCGATTGGGCTGGATGGTGCTCACCCTGTGGGTTGTCTTTACGACCAGTTTTTTCTTGATGCGAGCGGTTCCCGGCGGGCCGTTTGATTCGGAGAAAAAGCTACCAGCCGCGATCAAACGGAATATTGAGAAACGTTACCAAATGGATCGCCCGTTGATCGAACAATACTGGAGCCATTTGTGGGCGACCATGCGCTGCGACTTTGGCCCCAGCTATAAGCTCGAAGACTACACCGTCAATGATGTCATTGCGCAAGGCTTTCCGGTATCGGCGTCATTGGGAATCCTGGCCATGACGTTCGCCCTCTCGCTGGGACTGGTGTCAGGCGTGGTCTCGGCGGTACTGCGTAACTCCGTGTACGACGTTAGCTTCATGGTCGCAGCTACGATCGGCATTGCCGTACCGAATTTTGTGTTAGCCAGCCTGATGATTGTGTTATTTGTCTTCTTCTGGCCTGTTTTCCCAGCCGCGGGCTGGGGCGAGTTACGACAGATCATTCTCCCCGCCTTGTGTCTGGGAGCTCCCTTTGCAGGTTACATCTCCCGCCTGACGCGCACTGGCATGCTGGAAGTTCTGGGCCTGGACTACATTCGTACGGCCTATGCAAAAGGTCTGACCACCCGCGAAGTGGTCATTCGCCACGCGCTGCGTGGGGCGATCCTGCCAGTCGTCTCCTACCTGGGTCCCGCCACCGCCGGAATCCTGACCGGCTCGCTGGTGCTCGAGCAGATCTTTGCCTTGCCAGGAATGGGCAGCCATTTCATCGAGGCAGCCACCCAGCGTGACTACACCTTGGCGATGGGAATGGTCATGGTCTACACGTTCTTGTTGTTTGTCATGAACACGCTGGTCGACTTGTCGTACAGCATGATCGATCCTCGGGTCGAGGTGGATTAGCACATGGTCACGCCCGATTCGCACCGCGACCAGACACCTGGCAGCGCCCCACAGCCGCCGGGCAAGATCCGTGACCTGAATGACTACGCGGGATTGATCGCACAAGCCGACCAGCAACAGGGTATCTCGCACTGGCAGGATGCCCGCCGCCGGTTGAAAAAGAACCCGGTGGCCATGATCTCGCTTTGGTACCTGGTGGGAGTTTCTGTACTGGCTTTGCTTACCCCCCTACTGCCACTGCAATCGCCCCAATCCATCGGAATCTCGTCGTCACCGCAGTCACAAGATCGCAAATTACAGGCACCTTCCTGGGACAAAGTGGAATTCGACCTCCAAGCGCCACTAGCGGCTTATGATCAACGTGTCGCCGACCTGCGTCAGCAAATCGCCGCAAGCCAGATCACTGAACAACCTGAACTCGCACAACAACTGCAGGTCCTCGAGAAGTCCCATCCCTTTCGTAAACTCTGGAATGAACCAGGACTTGTTACACGAGGAATGATTCGTTGTCGCCTGGCTGTATTTGGTGACATGTGTATCCCTTCCATCTGCGGCACAGACATTCTTGGCCGCGATGTGCTATCCCGTGTGTTGTGGGGTTCACGTGTTTCCCTGGCTGTAGGCCTGGTCGCCACGCTGGTGTCTCTGCTGATCGGTGTGACCTATGGGGCCATTTCAGGTTATTTGGGTGGCTGGGTCGATGCTCTGATGATGCGGATTGTGGATGTGATCTACTCGGTACCGTTTATTTTCGTCGTGATCTTCCTGATCACAATTCTGAATGAAGATACCATTCGCACCCGTCTCGACAGCTACGGCATCGATCAAATCATGATTTTCTTTCTCGTCATTGGGGCACTCTACTGGCTCACCATGGCGCGGGTGGTGCGCGGACAGGTACTTTCCTTGAAGAATGAGGCCTTTATCGATGCGGCCCGGACGATTGGTGCTTCACGCTGGAGGATTATTCAACGTCACTTGCTCCCCAACGTGATGGGCATTGTGATCGTCTACCTCACACTCACGATTCCTGCGGTCATGCGGTTCGAGGCCTTTCTGTCATTCCTGGGCCTGGGGGTCTCACCACCCGATGTTTCCTGGGGTCTGCTTGTCAACGAAGGATTGACTGTCATTACACCGGTCAAAATCTACTACTGGCTGGTCACCTTCTCGGGACTGGCTCTGGCACTCACGCTGTTCGCCCTCAGCTTTCTCGGCGATGGTCTGCGGGACGCACTCGACCCACGCATGAAAAACCGTGACTAGTCAGTGAAAGGTGATCGCACCCATGCCCCCTGCCTTGTTAGAAGTCGATCGACTGGTTGTTGAATTCACCACCGACACCGGAGTCGTGCAAGCAGTCAACGATATCTCGTTCGAACTCCAGCCAGGACAAACGCTGGGAATCGTAGGGGAATCCGGGTCGGGAAAATCGGTCGCCAACCTGGCAGTCATGGGGCTTGTGCCACAACCTCCTGGCCGGATTGTCTCCGGAGACATCTCTTTCCGAGGGCGCAACCTGCGCAATCTCTCCAGACAGGACTGGTCCGCAATCCGGGGCAAACAAATCTCGATGATCTTTCAGGACCCGATGACCGCCCTGAATCCCTACATGACGATTGCCGATCAGATGCGGGAAGTCACGCAGCGGCATCTGGGGCATCGCCGGCGCGTGGCCATTGACCATGCCGTAGAGATGCTGGAACGCGTCGGTATCCCAGCCGCCGGGGAACGTGTGTTTGATTATCCCCATCAATTTTCCGGCGGGATGCGCCAACGTGTCATGATCGCCATGGCGCTCTCCTGCAAACCCGAAATACTGATCGCCGACGAACCGACCACGGCCTTGGATGTCACGATCCAGGCGCAAATCCTGGATCTGATGAAAGAACTACAACGCGATGAGGGAACCGCCATCATTTTTATCACCCACGACCTGGGGGTCGTCGCGAACATCTGCCAGGAGGTGATGGTGATGTACGCTGGGCGAATTGTGGAACACGCACAAGTCGGCCCTCTTTTCCGGCAACCACTCCACCCCTACACGCTCGGGCTGCTCAAGTCGGGACCGCGTTGGGACCGGCGCATCTCGGGTGAACTGGATGCCATCGACGGCCAACCTCCAGACCTCGCCCGGCTACCCACTGGGTGTGCCTTTGCCGCCCGCTGTCCCTACATTCAAGATCGCTGTCGAAACGAACTACCTCCACTGCTGTTTCACGAAACCGTACCGGCCGGACGGCGCGGACAAGCCTGTTTTCACGATTTGGCGCCCTCCTCAAGTAGTACCTGCAAGGAGCTGGACCAATGAGCGAGCACGTTAGCCATGCGTCCGAACCACCGCTACTTCAAGTCCGAGACCTCAAGGTCCATTTTGACACAACCTCCGGCTGGCTCTCTTCAGGCAACGCAATCCGCGCCGTCGACGGCGTCTCGTTTACGCTGCGTGCGGGGGAGACTCTGGGACTGGTCGGCGAGTCGGGTTGCGGAAAATCAACGACAGCCAGAGCGATTCTGAACCTGGTTCCTCCCACTGCAGGATCCATTGAGATCGCGGGAACCCGGACAAGTGGCCTTTCAGCAAAAGCCATGCGCCCGCATCGACGTAATGTCCAGATGATCTTTCAGGATCCGTTCGCTTCACTCAATCCGCGCATGACGATCGGCCGCATTATCGCCGAACCGATGGAAATTTTCCGTCTGCACAGCAGCGGCCAGCGACAATTGGAAGTCATGCGACTGATGGATCTGGTGGGACTCAATCCAAGCACCCTCAATCGCTACCCGCATGAATTTTCGGGAGGGCAGAGACAACGCATCGGAATTGCCCGCGCATTGGCGGTCGAACCCCAACTCCTGGTTTGCGACGAAGCCGTCTCCGCACTGGATGTTTCCATTCAAGCCCAGGTCATCAATCTCCTTAAAGATCTGCAACAACGGCTCGGGGTAGCCTATCTGTTTATCTCACACGACCTGGCCGTTGTCCGTCATATTGCCGATCAGGTGGGCGTCATGTACCTCGGGCGGATCGTGGAAATGGCTGCCGCAGAAACGCTTTATCAAAACCCACGCCACCCGTATACCCAAGCACTGCTCTCTGCGGCGCCAGTCCCTGACCCCGAACGAGAGCGACAGCATCAGCGTATTGCCCTGCGCGGTGAAGTCCCTTCCCCTGACCGTGAATATCCAGGCTGCCCCTTCGCGGAACGCTGCCATCGCGTGGAAGACGCTTGCCACCACACCCCACCGCGTCTGGAGGGAGGGCCGCATCAAGTCGCCTGCTTGCTGGAGGCGGACACTCCGGATTGAGGCGACCGATGCGCTGGCCAGCCCTGGGCAGAGGCTCAACTTGGGACGGCGAGCAATGCAGTTTAAGATAGTGGCCCCGCGGCGTCATGTAGACAACGTGGGGAGTGTATTGACCTCGTGTATTCAAACGGGATACGTGGGAAATGGGGACAGCCTTGTGACACGTTTTATCTCCGTGCTCGCGCTCGGATTAATAATCACGATCACCTGCCTGGTCGGCGCTCAGAACTTCGGCCGCCGCTGGCGCAATCGGCCGATGCCCGACCGTAGTGAGTTCCCCATGTGGGAAAACAAACCGGAGTTTTCCAACGACGTATTTACTTTCGCCAGGATTCGCTACGAGCCTCACTACTTCCGAGGCTGGAACGGTGACTACCCGGAAGCCGACTGGAACATCTCCTACCGGTTGCAACAATTGACCTCACTGAAGGTCAATCCGAACCCGGTATCACTCTACCTCACCGACCCGGACCTGCCACGTTATCCCTTTATCTTCATCATCGCCCCGCGATCGGTCATTTTCACTGACGCAGAAGCCCAAGCGCTGCGGCAATATCTGCTCAATGGTGGATTTTTGATGGTCGATGAGTTCTGGGGAAACGAGCAGTGGAACCACTTTTACCAGCAACTGAAACGTGTCTTCCCCGATCGCGAACCAAAAGAACTCTCGTTGGACCACGAGATCTTTCACATCGTCTATGACTTTCAGGAAAAACCGCAGGCGGTCGCGATCCACTTCTGGCGACAGGGTTACTCTTACCATCCTGTACCGGGTATTGAAGACGACCCCGCCCCGCATTTCTACGGGATCTTTGACGACCAGGGCCAGATGATGGTCCTGCTGTGCTACAACAACGATCTGGTCGATGGTTGGGAACGCGAGACCGAAGAAATCGAATATTTCCGCCGCTATTCGGAACGCTGCTCCTTCCCGATGGGCATCAATATCATCACGTACGCAATGACGCATTGACGACGGCCCAGATACCGCTGCTCCAGACACCAGGAGACCTCCGTTGCCCGGAATCACCAGCGTGAGTCACGCGTATCGTGTTGCGATCATCGCCGCCTTGTGTCTGAAAACCAGCTGGGCACAAGAAGTACCGGCCCCTGCTGCACACGCCTTCCATCTCCAGCAGGGTCGTTTGTCCGCAACCTTTCGAGATAACAGGCTGTCACCGGGACGACTCAGCGGTATCGACAGTTTGTTGCACATCCAAAGCGCGCCTGACTTCGACGCCTTTGACCCAGAGCAGACAAATGCGTCAGCGGGACTCAACTTTGAACACATTATTTCGGGCCACCGCAATCCGCATAACAAGTTCTCTCCGCGACAAGGTCGCTACACACTACATCCGGTCGTACCGGAACGCTCGGTCGTCTTCGTCCGCCGCGCTGAAGACAGCCCCTGGAAAATGGACAGTCGGCTAACCTGCACCGTAGTGAAGCCACATTACATCGACTTTGAGTTCCAGTGCATTCCACGCGACGCCAGTCTGTTCGGCACGCGCCGATATGCAATTCTCTTCTTTGCCAACTACATGAATGATGTCACAAATGTGGCGTTGCATTTTCGCGGGCAGACCTCCGCCAACAGCGGCGAGTCCTGGGTTGCCGCAACGGCGCCGAAATCCCACCCCGACTGGAATCGAGGCGGCAACTACCGCAGCCTTCCCGCCAGCGATCTGGCTTATGACAGCGACACCGAGTTTCGACTCAACAGCTGGTCCTACGACTGGCCACGGTTCACCCAGCCTTTCTATTTTGGACGCGCCGCAAACAACATGACAATGGTTTTGATGTTCGACCGCATGCACTCAAACCGAGACGAGATACGATTCAGCCTCTACAAATTCAAACTTCCCCGACGTATGCGACCTGCCTGGGATTTCCAATACGTCATCCGCCAGATCCAAACAGATCAGACGTATGGATTTCGCGGGCGGCTCGCGTGGAAGCCGTTCGTCAATCCGGACGACTGTCTGCAGGAGTACCACCGGTGGGCCGCCGGACTCGAGCAACAAACCACACAAGAACGACAGAAAAGGGTCCAGGAATTACGTGACACAGGCGCCACCGTGTTTTTGCGCAATGGCCGGGTCAATGAAGTCAGCGCCAATCGGACCAAAATCACCGATGCCCAGATGACGCTGCTCGCCAACTTCAAGCAGATGACCGACCTGTCGCTGGAAGCAACTCGAGTCAGCGATGCGGGCGCCGTCCATCTACGCCACCTGCAGCAGCTTGAGTGGCTTAACCTGTACCGTACGCAAATCGGCAACCAAGGCTTGCGTTCGATCGGCCAATTGCGACGCCTGACACACCTGCCGATCGGCGCAACACGTGTCACCGACGCTGGTTTGACGCACTTGCGGAACTTGAAACAACTGGTGTACCTGGGGCTCCGGGGAAACCCCATCACAGATGCAGGTGTTATGCAGTTATCAGAGCTGAGACAACTGGAAGGCCTGCATCTGGGTGAAACCCGAGTCGGCGATAAAGGCATTCGCATTCTCGGAACGCTGCGCCGGTTGCAGAAACTCTGGCTCGACCAGACGAGTGTATCCGACCGAGCGATCGATACCCTGGTCCAATTTCAGGACTTGCGCGAACTCCATATCAGGCAAACCAGGATCACCGCAATGGGCAAAGCTCGACTGAAACGGCAGCTACCGAAATGCCAGCTGTTTGACTCGGCAGATTAATACGTGCCAGTGCGGCAATTCCAGAGATTGGGATCCGCCTGATCCATGCGCTATACTGCCTGCTCCCCTCCGCCCATGACGCAGCGGAGGCCCATGCACCCTCAACACCCAGAGCGCCAATGAAAATCTCCAATATCAAGGTCATTGTTACCTGTCCCGGCCGCAACTTCACGGTAGTCAAAGTAGAAACCGATGAGGGTGTCTACGGGGTCGGAGAAGGCACACTCAACGGCAGTGAACTGGCGGTCGCCACGGCACTCAAACACGCATCGGAAATACTGATCGGCCTGGACCCACACCGCATCGAAGACATCTGGCACTTGATGTACCACCATGCCTACTGGCGACGCGGACCGATTCAGATGGCCGCCATCAGTGCGATTGACATGGCCTTGTGGGACATCAAAGGCAAGGTGGCAAAGTTACCGGTATACCAGTTGCTCGGTGGCAAAGCGCGTGAAGGCTGTCTCGTCTATGGCCATGCCAGTGGAGCCACCCACGAACAACTGGTCGACTCAGTACGCGGTTTCCAGCACCGCGGCTACAAAGTCATTCGCGTGCAACACGGCGGCTACGGCGGGCCGGGTGCGGCTCGCACGCTGCCTCCACATCGTCCTGGAATTCCTGGTTTCAAGATCTTTGAACCAGTACCTTACCTGCTGGACACGCCACGGATGTTTGCACACCTCCGCGCAGAACTGGGGGACGAAGTCGAACTCTGCCACGACGTGCACGAACAACTTACACCACAACAAGCAGCGGACCTGGCTCGCAACCTGCAGGACTTTCGCCTCTTTTTTCTGGAAGATCCTGTCCGACCAGACCACAAGGACAGCTTCAGATTAGTTCGCGAGGCATCAACCACACCACTGGCAATGGGCGAGTTATTTGTCTCCCGCTGGGATTGCTTGCCGCTGTTTGTCAATCAGTGGATCGACTACATCCGCATCAAGCCACAACACGTCGGCGGCATCACTGAAGCCAAGAAAATCTTCACCTTGGCCGAACCGTACCAGGTCAAGAGTGCCTCGCACGGCGCTCGCGACATCGGTCCCATCGGACAAGCGGCATCGATCCACGTCAACCTCACGATTCCCAATTTTGGCGTTCAGGAATGGAGCGAATTTGGCCAACAGGAGAAAGAGGTTTTTGGTGACGGCTGTTTTTATCACGATGGCTACGCATTTCCCCAGGAAAGACCCGGGCTGGGCATCGACATTAACGAAGCCGCGGCCGCCCGTTTCCCCTACCGCAAAGCGTACATGCCACTGGTGCGCCGGGAAGACGGTACCATGCACGTCTATTGACCATGCACGTCTACGGACCAGCGCCCGTGGCGGAAGCCGCCGGGCTGGGCTTCCGCCCACCGCACGGGCTGCGAACCCGTAATCTGACCACGCTGTTAATCTCACCACGCTGTGCAGTACCGGTGGGAAACACATGCGGCTGTCGCCAACCTCACGTCAGGGTGGTAAATCTGGTATGCTGGTCAATTATGCAAAAACTCCTGCTCGCCTGCCTGTTGCTCTGCCTGCCCACTGTCACCCGTGCCCAGTGGTCGGTATTCGATCCCCTTTCCGAAGTCCCTCCACCGGCGACGGACGATCCCCAATGGGCTGCCCCCGTCGACGCTTATGTTCACGCGCAATTGCGTGAATCACAACTCGTACCAGCGCCTGTTACGAGCCGCGCTGCCTGGATTCGACGCGTAAGCTACGACTTGACTGGTTTGCCACCCGCACCTCACGAGGTACAGACTTTCCTAGCCGACAAGCGGCCCGACGCCGCAGCGATGGAAGAGGTCGTAGATCGACTGCTCGCCTCGCCGCGATACGGCGAACGCTGGGGCCGACATTGGCTCGACGTCGTCCGTTACGCCGATTCCGATGGATTCGCGATCGACGCCGAAAGGCTTTCCTTATGGCGGTATCGCGATTACGTCATTCGCGTCTTCAACGAAGACCAACCCTTCGATGCCTTTATTCGAAACCAGATCGCAGGCGATGAACTGGGTTCCGGCGACGCAGGAAAAGTCGCCATCAGTTTTTACCGCCTGGGCCCCTGGGAAGCAGACAACATGGTCGGCCCCCAGCGCTGGCAAGATTACCTCAACGATGTCACTTCCGCCGTGGGAAGTGTCTTCCTGGGGCTAAGCGTTGGCTGTGCCCGCTGCCATGACCACAAATTCGACCCGGTCCTGCAAAAAGATTTTTACCAGCTACAGGCGTTCTTTGCTCCTGTCAAACACGCCTCGTTTTCCGCTGGCTATCTTCCCGGAGAATTAAACCCGAACATCCAACTGCGACGTGACAAAACCGTCGGTGCGCGTCTCGACAAGATCAATGCATTACGTGAGGCGCTGCGAAAGAAAATCGCCGAAGCGCGCAAAGTTCCGCTCTCTGAAATTACCAAGGAGAAGTTGGACGAAGCAATCAAGGACAAGAAACCCCCCGTGACCGAGGCAGCCGTCAATGAAATCAAGGCGCTCGAGTCAGGAGACAGTCTTAAACCGGAACAACGTTTCGAAGCCCGTGTCGTGGCCATTCGCAATCCCACTGAAAAAGAGAAAACTCCCGACACCTTTATTCTGGAAAATGGTGATGTCTTTAGCCCTGCAGAGAAGGTCATGCCGGGCTTTCTCTCCAACTTGCCTGTTTGGTCGGAAGAACTCGTCAAACAGGCCAGCGACTCTGGCCTGGGTTCCAGTGGTCGACGGAAGCTACTTGCCCAATGGCTAACCAGTGACGCAAACCCGATTACGCCCCGTGTACTGGTCAACCGGATCTGGAATTATCACTTCGGCGCCGGCCTGGTCGCCACGCCCAATGATTTTGGCATCAACGGATCAGGAATCAGCCACCGCAATTTGCTCGATTACCTGGTCCGTCAATTACGTTCCCACCAATGGCGACTCAAGCCACTCCACAAGGAACTCGTCCTCTCACGGACATACCGAACGGCAACACTGCACCCAGAGGCAGAGCACTGCGCGGCAGTGGACCCCGACAATCGTCTGCTGTGGCGGGCCAACCACCGGCGACTGGAATCCGAGACGGTACGCGATGCCATCCTCGCGGTAAGCGGACAGCTCCGCTTCGAAATGGGAGGGCCCGGCTACTACGATAAATTGCCCGCCGGCATGGCAACGAGCTATTTCCAATTCACTTGGAAAGAGGATCCCGAAGATCAACGGCGGAGACGCTCGGTCTACATGTTTGTCCGGCGCAACCTGCTACTTCCGCTGCTGGACACTTTCGATGCAGCCGACCCGAACCAGCCATGTGAACAACGCAGCCATTCGGTGACAGCTTCACAGGCGTTATCCCTGTTTAATGGCCAGTTCGCCAATGACAACAGCCTGCACATGGCCAACCGGCTGCTCCAGGAAGAAAGTGACGAAGCTCAACGCATCGACCGCCTCTTCTGGCTAGCAGTCTCCCGCGCACCTACGGAAGAAGAAAAGCAAAGCTGCCACACTTTTCTCGAATCAAAACGGAAAGCCTACGGTGCCGAAGCCCAGGCAGCTCAAACCGTAGATCACAACCGATCTGCCTGGCGCGATTTATGCCTGGCCATCCTCAATACCAATGAATTTCTCTATCTCGATTGAATTCGCGACGATTGATTGAAGATGCAAATACCCTGTAGAACGCCCTCGCGACTCTAGCGACCACAAATATGGTCCCGCTAAAGGACCCACACGCTCGCTTTTTCGGAAAGCCATGCCATGCCGACTCCGACGACAACACCCCACCTTGACCGCCGGCATTTCCTACAGCAGTCAGGACTCGGACTGGGAGGTGTCGCGCTCAACTGGATGTTGCAGCGCGACCTGGCGCGCGCCAGCGAAACGCCACCACTGGCCAACCCGCTCGCGCCGAAACCACCTCATTTTCCGGCCCGCGCCAAATCCGTCATTTTCCTGATGATGAATGGCGGACCGAGCCAGATCGATACATTCGACCCCAAACCGGCGCTCGAGAAAGTCGATGGCAAGTTGTTTGCTCGTGAAAACGTCAAGACAGCACAGGTCAGTGGCAAGCGTTACTTCGTCCGCTCGCCATTTCGATTTTACCAGCATGGTGAATGTGGGATGCCGGTCAGCGAGCTCTTCCAGGAAACGGCGACGCACGTCGACAAGATTGCGTTTCTGCGCTCTGGATACTGTGACAGCGACAATCATCCGGCTGCCGTTTTCCAGTACAACACCGGCTATCCGGTCCAAGGCAACCCTTCGATTGGTTCCTGGATTGTCTACGGTCTGGGAAGCGAGAATGAAAACCTGCCTTCCTACGTCGTACTCCGCGACGGCAAACCGTTCGGCGGGAATACGTCGTGGGCAAATGGCTACCTCCCGGCGCTTTACCAGGGACTCCAATTCCGCGCTGGCAAAAACCCGGTACTGAACCTCAAAGGCCCCGCCGGAATTTCACGTAACCAGCAGCAACAGACTTTAAACCTAGTACAAAGCTTGAATCGCAAGCACCTCCAGGAACGGGCAGAATTCTCCGATCTGTCCGCTCGGATTGCCGCTTACGAACTCGCCTTTCGCATGCAACAAGAGATTCCAGTGGCGACCGACATCCAGCGAGAAACGTCGGCAACACACCAACTGTACGGGCTCGAGAATGATGCGACCAAGACCTTTGGTACCCGCTGTCTGCTCGCCCGCCGCCTCGTCGAGCGAGGTGTACGTTTCGTGCAAGTCTGGTCCGGTGGTTGGGACTCGCACAACAACGTGCTGGAGGGCCATAAAAACGCCGCGAGGAGCGTCGACAGGCCGATCGCAGGTTTGTTGACCGACCTCGATCAACGCGGGTTGTTAGACGAGACGCTCGTCGTCTGGGGTGGCGAATTTGGCCGCACCGCAGACACCACCGAAGCGGCATTCAACAAGAAACAACCAGGGCGTGATCACAATCCTAAAGCCACACTAATGTGGTTTGCTGGTGGCGGTGTGCGTGCCGGCAGCGTTCTTGGTGCAACCGACGAGGTCGGCGATCGTTCCGTGGAGCAGCGTCACCACTTGCGCGATGTCCACGCAACACTGTTGCAGCTGCTAGGCTTGGACCAGGAACTCCTCACCTACTATCACGGTGGCAGGTACAAGCGTCTGACCGACAATGGTGGAGATGTGATCCAGGGCCTGCTCGCGTGAGTTCAGGTCATGTCCAGACCGCGTTTCGCGAATCGACATGTACAAACTTCTTGTACAAATATCCCGCAGACAATGTCGTGCCAATACCGTCGTGGACACCGGCGACGACGAAGCATACCCGCAAATGGCACAGCAGAGGATCCACTGAGCATGAATGACCACCTGCTTTCACGCCGTATGTTACTGCGTGGCCTGGGCGTCAGTATGGCATTGCCGTGGATGGAATCCTTACCCGTATGGGGTAACGAACCGTCAGCGAAAGATTCCCATAGTACGCCGCCGGTCCGCATGGCGGTTCTGTTTGCCGGTAATGGCTTTCACAAGAACGAATGGTGGGCCAAGGGCAGTGGTAAACAGATGGAACTGGGCAAAGTGCTCCAGCCACTCAATGCGTTTCGAGAAAAGCTGCTGTTCATCCGAGGCCTCTACAATGAAGAGGCAACCAAAGGCAACATCCATAGTTCGCAAACAGGCAACCTGCTTTCCGGCGCACCGCTCTTCTCAGGAGGAAAGATCCGTTCTGGCACCAGCATGGATCAGTTGGTGGCGCAGCGTATCGGACAGCAGACCAAGGTACCGAGCCTGGTACTAGCCTGTGAGAAATCAATTGCTTCGGTGCATCGCGAATACTCAATGCTCTACAGTTCCCACATCTCCTGGAGTTCACCCACCACCCCCACACCACTCGAACTCTATCCAGCCCTGGCATTCGACCGGCTCTTCAAGGATGACGCAACCGTCAAAGGCAACCGCAGTGTGCTGGATGCTGTGCTGGCTGAAGCAAAAACGCTACGCAACCGCATCAGCTACATCGACCGCAACAAACTCGATGAATATCTGAATTCGGTTCGCGAAGTCGAATCCCGCATTGATCGCGCCGGGCAGGAACGACGAATCGAAGGCTGGCGCCCCACGATCACCGAACCCAACATCCCGCGTCCCGCCGACGGCCTGCCCCAGGACATCGACGAGCACATGCGGCTGATGTGCGATATTGTGGCACTCGCCTTCCAGACAGACACCACGCGTGTCTGCAGCCTGAAACTCAATAATGACCACTCTTCCCTGCGATTCCCGCATCTCGGGGTCGACTACATGATCCACCATTTGCTCTCGCATACCGATAGTGATGACTGGCTCAAAGTGAACCAGTTTTTCACCCAGCAACTGGCCTATCTCGCCGGCAAACTTGCTGCGGTACAGGAAGGCGATCGTACCGCCCTGGACAACTCAATGTTGATGCTCTGTTCGAGCATGGTCCATGGCAACCACGACGCCAACCAGTTACCGGTCGTCATTCTGGGCGGTGCGGGCGGTAAACTCGAAACGGGACGCACCCTGGATTTCCTGGAAAAACCAGACCGTAAAATGTGTAGTCTGTATCTGTCCCTGATGGACAAAATGAACGTCAAGCTGGACCGTTTTGGAGACTCCCAGCAACGCCTGACAGGCGTCTAGTCACCTCGATTCAAGTGATTGACCACGAGCAGCGCATCGATCGCAGAGATCGCATCGTCACCGTTCACATCCAGAAAAGGGGGCGGGGAACCGGTCGGCAACTCCGCCCCAGGGCCGAATCGATTGAGATAGGACACCACCCGAATCGCATCACCGGGGGCGACCGCTCGGTCATCATTAACGTCCAGCGGATCGAGCGGGTTCTGAAACGGAGGTCCGCTATGCACATAACCACGCAAAGTCAATTGCAGACTGCCCCCTGAAGGATCGTTTGATTCGATGGTCAACAGACCGTCGCGGCGCCCCACCTGATCGGTATCGGTCTCCACGATCCATTCGGTCGTAGCACCCGGAAGTAGAACAACACTGGGTGGCGACTCGGTTCGGAAAGGCAGTGAGACAAGGCCCTCATCCAGATACCAGGGCGCCTCCCCCTCGTTGGACAGAATCAATGTTTCTTCGGCACCCGTTGAGTGTAGCGGTAGCGGTCCGAAATCGATCGTGTCACCATCGGCAAGTTCCTGGCCCTGGTGGACTGCGCAAAGGGTCGGCTGTGTGTCGTAATGCACTTCAATCCGGGCCACCGCGGCATGCGCGTCTGCCGACGATGTATCGTCACCGACAAAAACCAGGTTCGCACGGTCGTACGGCGCACCGAACGCGGAGTAATCGCGCAGCGGTCCGGTTAACAAAAATTGTTGGTCTCTTAACAGTGTGTAGCGGTCGCGATCGATATAGAGATCGTAAACAGCTTCCACCGTAACGTCCGCCAAGGCTTCCTCGGCATGAACGAATAAGGGCGCATCGTCCTGGGCCCAGACACGATCGGTCCAAAACCCGATCTCGATCCCCACCAGATCTTGCGACAGGGCGATAATACTAAGTCCCGCGCGATCCGCGCTACCGTGGGATTCGGCAAGCAAACGCATTTGGAAGCGCAGATGATAGCCTGCCGATCGATCCAAAACCCCCAGGTCGGGATGCGTGGTGGAAAAATAACCCGCTTTTTCACTGCGGTCTAAAGTCGAATTTAACTCGACGAACGTACCATTCATTTGCTGGTTGGTGGACGCGCCCACCAGCGGATCGGTGAAATACAACCAGCCTTGCTGGTCTGGCGTCGTACCCAACTCGGCGTCGTACAACGTCGTCAACAGGCAACGTGACTCCAGCATTTCAACACAGAGACTTCGTTGTTGCCTGGCGGTCATTTCACAAACCTCGTTGGATGTACTTTCCCAGTGACAGCATAATTGGAACCTGCTCCGAAGCTAGTGCCACGTTCTTCTGGATAAGGTAAGATGCAGCCCCACCGCGATTCGCAGTCTGTGGCGACTTCTCTTTACTCGCGCGTAGGACGCAAACCTCACATGACCGACGCACTCCAGAAACCAAGGTCAGCTGCCTCCACTGCCGACGCCGGGCGGGCGACGGATGACTCGGAGGGACGCGTCTTTCCCTGCGAACAGTGTGGCGCCAACCTGACGTTCCATATTGGCCAGCAGAGTCTCCGTTGTCCGTTTTGCGACTACGTCAAGGAAATGCAGATTGATGCAGAGGCAACCATTGTCGAACAAGACCTAACGGCAATGCTGGATCGACTTACCAGTCAGCGCAAAGGGCAAGCTGAAGACGCGCCAGAGACCAGTAATGCCAAGGAACTTGGCTGCCAGGGATGCGGGGCAACGGTTATTTTTGAAGGCGCACTCACCAGTACTGAGTGCGCCTATTGTGGCTCACCGATCCAATTGAAGAGCGCCTACTCTGCCGAAAACGACCGTTTGCCAGTCGACGCGGTGTTACCATTTCAAGTCAACAAACAACAGGCCGCCGAAAATCTGAGGAAATGGGTCGCCGGACGCTGGTTTGCCCCCAACGATTTCCGCCAGCGCGGAGGCCAGGGGCTTTTCAACGGCGTCTACCTGCCCTACTGGACCTTCGATTCGGCAACCTGCAGCCACTACGTCGGTGAGCGAGGAGAACACTACTACGAGACCGAGACGTATACCGACAGCGATGGAGAGACCCAGACGCGGCAAGTCCAAAGAACCCACTGGTATCACGTCCGCGGCACGGTACAACGATTTTTCGACGACGTCCTGATTTCTGCGACGACCGGTCTACCTCCGAAACTTCTCGACCGTCTGGAACCCTGGTACCTCGACAAGTGCATTCCGTTTACACGCCAAGTGCTGGTCGGATTCCAGGCACGTACTTATGAACTCGGGCTGCGCCCGGGGTTTGACCATGCCAAGCGAAAAATGGAAACCCAAATCTCGCGCGACGTCCGATCCGACATCGGCGGTGATGTCCAGCAAGTCCATTCTATCGATACGCGTTACGACGCACTGACGTACAAACACTTGCTGCTGCCGTTGTGGCTATTAGCCTATCGCTACAGCGAAACAACCTATCAAGTCATGGTGAACGCGCAGACAGGTGAGGTCCAAGGCGAACGCCCCTGGAGTTGGGTCAAGATCACCCTCGCCACGGTCGCCGGCCTGGTGGTGGCAGGTGGTATTGGCGCGACAGTCTATTTTACGAATTAGCGATGGGCAATTGCAGCCCTTTTCCACACCAGAGCAAGCACGGCGAACATGACTGACTCCCGCAACCACAATCTCCTCTGCGGCGCACTGGCCCTGCATAACGACCTGGTCCGAGGTGATCAACTTAATGACGCATTGGACACCTGGGTGGAAGGACCCGACCAACCACTGACTGACATTCTTCTGCAACAACAGGCGATCGACGATGCTGCGCATCAGTTGCTGGGAAGTCTGGTGCAGCGACACCTTTCTGTACACGGTGGAACCGTCGAGAACAGCCTCGAGGCGTTGGCGATCGAAGTCCAGTTCAGCGACCCGCTGATCAGCCTGCGTCAACGCGCCGACCAGCATCAAAGCGCCGATGATGAGTCGCCCACCCGCATCGTCGATCCCGAACAGACCGTCGTCGCCCCTCGAGTCAGCGACAGTTTCACAGAACCCACGGCCACGCAGGCGGATCGGTTCAATGTCCTGCGACTGCACGCTAAGGGCGGGATCGGCAAAGTCTCGGTCGCACAGGATACCGAGCTGAACCGCGAAGTGGCCTTCAAGGAACTCCAACAGCGGTTTGCCGACGACACCGACAGCCGCAGCCGGTTCTTGCGCGAAGCCGAAATCACGGGCAACCTGGAGCATCCGGGAATTGTCCCCGTGTATGGGCGCGGCGAGCATTCGGACGGTCGCCCCTATTACGCGATGCGGTTGATTCAGGGAGAACGGCTGCAAGATGCGGCCGATCGCTTCCACCTCGGCACGGGTGGCTATTCGGGACGCGAATTCCGGCAGTTACTGACCCATTTCCTGGATGTCTGTCAGGTCATCGAGTACGCGCACAGCCGACATGTGTTGCACCGGGACATCAAGCCGACCAATGTCATGCTGGGAAAGTTCGGGGAAACACTGGTGGTAGACTGGGGAGCTGCCAAAGCGATTGGCAGCGACGAGGGCCATGACGCCGATTCGGGAGCAGTCCTGGTACCCACAGCGAATCGTGACTCGGCGGCCACGCAACTAGGGAGTACCATCGGTACTCCCGCATACATGAGTCCCGAACAGGCGCGGGGCAACCTCACCGAAACCGGTCCCGCCAGCGATATTTACAACCTGGGCGCCACGCTCTACTACCTGCTGACTGGCGGGGCGCCGATCCGTGGCACCGATCTCACCCGCATGGTCCGACAAATCCGAGCCGGTGACTTCCCCGCGCCACGCGCGGTAAACCCACAGATCCCGGGCGCACTGAATGCCATCTGTTTGAAAGCCATGGCGTTGGAACCCACGCACCGTTACGCGTCCGCTGCGCTGCTAGCCGACGACGTCGAACGGTACCTGGCAGACGAAACCACGGCCGTGTACCCCGAACCGTTGCTGGCAAGATGGCAACGCTGGATGCGCAGACACCCGGCAGTCACCGCCATGGTCGCCGCCACACTGGTGGTGGGACTGGCCAGTGCGATCACCTTGACGAGCATCGTTGCCTCCAATAATCAATTGCTGGCGAACAAGAACAGCGAACTGGAAACCGCCAACCGGGCCGAACGAACCGCGCGGATCGAGGCCGAACAAGCACAAGCCCAGGCACAACGCTCCCAACAAGTCGCGGAAAGCGCACGCCAGAAGTCGCAGGCCATACTCACCTTCCTCAAGAATGACATCCTGGCCGCGGCGCGGCCCGCGGATGGCGCGGGTGGGCTGGGCGTCAACACCACGATCCGGGCAGCTCTGGACGCGGCCGAGCCGCAAATCGCCGCAGATTTCAAGAACGCGCCCGACGTCGAATTGGCCATGCGCGATATCCTGGGAACCAGCTATACCAAACTGGGCGAGGGGACCAAGGCGGTCTCCCAACTTCAAACTGCCCACAAACTGGCCGTCAGCGGGTTCGGAAAACAACATCCGACCACCTTGTCGATCCTCAACCATCTGGCAACAGCGCACCAGGCAGCCGGCCAGCTCGAGATCGCTTTATCACTCCACCAACAAGTATTGCAAGCGTGCAAGGACGAACTCGGACCCCAGCATCGCTTGACACTCAAAGCAACGAACGACCTGGCGGTCGCCTACGATGCCGCGGGGCAATCGGCCGAAGCGATCACACTGCACGAGCAGGTGCTGCAGGCATACAAAACTACCCTCGGCCCCAACGATCGCGAAACGATCGCCAGCATGGGAAACCTGGGGGTGGTCTACCGCTCAATCGGACGCCGTGCTGAGGCCCTGCAAATACACGAAGAGGCCGTTCGGCTGGCCCAACAGGAGTGGGGCCCCCGCGACTCCGGCACCATAAACGCCATGCAATATCTGGCCCTTGATTACGCCGACGCCGAGCGGTTCCCCGAAGCCATTACCCTCTATCAACAAGTCCTGGCATACCGCCAGGAACAATTGGGAACAGACCACCCCCGCACCCTCGGGGTGATGAACAACCTGGCAAGCGCCTACCAATTGAGTGGCAAACTGGCAGACGCGATCCCACTCTGGGAAGCCGCCTTCAAGCAGTTTCAAAGCAAGCTGGGGCCCGCTCATCCCAACACACTGACCACCCTCAACAATCTGGCAACCGGGTATCGGTCCAGCGGTCGCGCCAGCGAAGCACTGGCGTTGTTTGAAGCGAATCTACGGCAACTGCGCAACAAGCTGGGAGACGATCACCCCAACACACTGGGCGCCATGAATAACCTGGCTTCGACCTATCGTTCCGCCGGACGCTTGCAGGAATCCGTAGAGATGTTCCAACAAGCACGACAGGGTTTTGAGGCCAAACTCGGTCCCCAGCATCCCAACACGTTGCTGGTGCTGTTCAATCTGGGAGATGCGCTGCTGGCGGCCAAACAGTACAGCCAGGCCTTGGCCCTTTTTACACAAGTCCGGGAAGCCGCCACAGAAACGCTGGGGCCAGAACACCGGGTGACGCTGGCCGCCTGGAAAGGCGAGGCGAATGTCCACGCCGCACAACAACGCTGGGCTGAGGCACTGGCCATCTACGCGAAATTGCTGCCCGTCCAGGAAGCCCGGCTGGGCGGCCAAAACCCGGCGACCCAGGCGATCCGTTTGACCGCGGCCAGGCTCTACCTGGCCACCGGGCAGGCCGAACAGGGATTACCCCTGGTGGCGCAGTGGGTGGAAATCCAGCGCCAGCAAATGGCCCAGCAACCGCTGAACTTCGCCCGCCAACTGGCGCCAGTCTGTCACGATCTCTTGCAGTCCAGGCAGTTTTCCCAGGCGGCAGGGTATCTTCGTGAATGCCTGCAACTGCACCAGCAGCACGTGCCCCAGGCATGGGTTACCGCGGACGTACAAAATATGCTGGGTGCCGCCCTGCTGGGTCAGGGCCAACAGCTCCTGGAATCGGATCGCGCTGCGGCGGTCAAGCAATTTGAGGCTGCCGAACCACTGCTGCTGGAAAGTCTGGCCGCCCTGGAGAAGTCTCTGGAATCCCCCCGCCCACCGGCCGCGCAACGCGTGACGGCAGCCCTCCAGCGGCTGGTCGCGCTCTACCAGTCCTGGGAAAAGCCGGCAGAGACCGCAAAGTGGCGTGCCAAGCTGCCCCAGCCGGCAGACGTTCCGCCGGGGCCACGTTCCTGATCGGGCAGTCGCGACACACCCCACGATCTGGTTGTGCTCTCTGGAGCGCTCGCCGGTACAGGTACCCAGGCAAGCTAGTCCGGCTGCCGGTCGCGCGCCAGCGTGCGCCCCACCAGATACCACAGCGTCCCAATCGCCACGCAGAGGACCCCCACAAAAACCAGAAACACGTGACGCAAGTCGCGAATCACACCTTCATCCCGCAACCAGCCCACCACCAGGTAAGGCCACGATCCAAGTAACCCGGCAATCACGTTCAAGAGGCCGATCGCGGTCGAACGGGCCGCCGGATTGACCACTTCAAAGGTGGTAGCCCAGAGGTTCGGGATGTACAGCCAGATCCCGATACCACAAAACACGAGGGCAAGCTGAATCATCAACTGCGAATCGACCAGGGCGATCACCAGGACTGCTGGCGCAGCGATCACCAGGCCCAGGATCTGCACACCAAAGCGTCCCCCGATCCAGTGCCGCGTCCAGCGGTCAGCCAGCCAACCGCCGACAATCAATCCAATCACCGTGCCAATCTGGGGCGCCAGGGTCGATAACCGACCCGCCTCTGCCAGGTTGGTCTGGTAATGCTCATACACGTGCAAGGGCAGGAAGAAATTCAGTTGCTGCCACACATTGCTGGCCAGCAGGTAGGCCACCGCCAGCAGCAGGAAACTGGGGACCGAGAGCACGGCCCGCAGCGTGATCGCCAGAGACATCCCCTCTGATCGATCCACATCCCGCTGGATCCGGTCCGGTTCGCGTAAACACAGATAGAGTCCGACCACCACCGCAATACCCAGCGTCCCGAAAGCGAACATCGCGTTTCGCCAGCCGTACTCGTCAGCGACCCAACCGCCCGCCCAACCTGCCACCACCACCGAAAAGGGACTGGAGAGCAGATAGACGCTGACCGCCCGCGACCGATTTCGCTGAGTAAAACAGTCGGCCATGATCCCGGCAATCGCCGGCACGTTGGCCGCCTGCGTGATCGCCAGCAGGATCCGCATCGCCAGCAAATCCCAGAACCCCTGCGCCAGTCCCATCCCCATGAATGCCAGCGTGCTCAACAACAACGACCAGATCAACACCGTACGGCGCCGATGACGGTCACTCAAATAGCCAACAAATAGCGCGGCAAAGGCGTAGAAAAACTGGAAGGCGGCCGCGATGGTGTTGAGCTGAAACTCGCTCAGCCCCAGCTCAGCGCGGATTGGCGGCTGGATGTAGTTGAGAATGTAGCGATGCATATAGAGCGTGAAGTAATTGACGAACAGCAGGCTCAAAATGAACCAGCGGTCGTGCACTCCGCGGTCATCAAGTCGCCCATTGGGCGTTGCGACGATTGAGGACATGACGCTCCCATGGAAATGGCAGACAACCGCCTGGACCGAATCACCCGCGGGGGGGGCGCACGCGAGGAGGTCTACTTTGCCTGCGGCGGGTCCGGGGACAAACAGGGGCGCAGCGCCGGGTCGCCCAGCGTGACATACAGCAGCCGGTTTTGTGGAATCCGCCGCAGCTGGAGCTGGTCGTCCGGTATCACAAAGCGGCCTTTGCGGAACCCCCGCATGGCGATGATCGCGTTGAGTAACCGCTGGTGCGACTCACCGATCGTCTGCCCCTGCAGCCAGCCTTCCAGTACGGGAAACAAGTGCGGAAAACCCGCGCTCAATCGCATGTGCCCAAAAAACACCGTGGCACCTTGATCAATGGCGCGGAGCGCAAAGGCCTGCCGGGCCTCGACACGATAGCCGCCCGGCGCCTGCTTGAGGGCCGCCAGATCGGACTGCGCCGGTGCGACGGCGAAGCAGGAACCGCTCAGCATCAACTTGCCGGCCAGATCTCCGGGCAGCCCTTCCAGATCAACGCCACACGACATCCCAGGAATCCCGTGGCCATGCATCACCACCAGCGATGCCTTGCTCAGCGCCTGGGAAACCGGCGCGGGGAAACGGCGGACAAAACGCTGCCCCTCGGCTGCGCGGAGATTCCAGATTTGCTGCCCCGTCAATTCCACGGCGCCGCCTGACCGGTTCCCATAGACGGCCACAATCGGCGTCGGCACCTGCCAGCGGGCAAACCACTTCCGCAGCACGGCCGCTTTCTGGAGCGAACGCAATTCAGATGCCGTGCGGACCTGACTGAGCGCCAGTGGCTGTAGTTCTGCGGGCCGGCGCGACTGGTACTCAATCGAACGCTGGATGAGTGCCGCAAACGGTTTGGCAGCCGACGCAATCAGCACACCGGGAAACAGATCCAGCTGGGGGTCTTCGTCGAGCGTCGCGGCCACTTCCCAGATCGCCAGCAGCGTGTTCTCGCGAAACGACTCCAGGCGGGGTGCGATGGCCAGGAAACGGACGCCCAACGCCTGTAATTTCTGCCGCAGCTCGGCGCGCTGGGCTGCGTCGGCGGGCAACCGGGTGAGATCATCAAAGGTCAGAATCGTCCCCCCCCGCGCCTCCGCCAGACGCGTCAGCGGGGTCCGGAAGGCGGGATCCTGATGGTCGGTGAGGATCACGTAGGCGCTGCCCGTTACCCCATGCGGTTGCGTCTTGAGAATAAAGGCAGAAGTCCGCGCCGTCTGGCGATCGGGGAGCGTCTGGCGATCGACCCGCAGGAACTGGTCCACAGCGAGAATTGGCAAATCACCGACCCGCTCAGGCACCGCGGTACCTGCCACGTCCGCGGCATGCACTGTCGCAGCAATCCATGAAAACCCCAGCAAACCCAGCCACCAGAACCTCTGGGACACACTTCCTGCTCGCACCACATTCGTCCTCACGAATAGCTCCTCTTGCCCAGGATATCGTCGCCGTTGTACTCCAGTGCACAGTCCGGCGCTCTGCAAATCGTTATACTAGGTTCGCCTCGCTGGCAGCGAACTTACTGCGCACTTCATCTGCGCCAGACAGAGTACGCCGCTGCACTGCGTATCGTAGGCATTGCATTGACGATCTCCAAACATTCTCTTGCAAACCAGAGGAAATGCCTTGTGACTACCCGCCGCACGTTACTTGCCGGTAGCCTGGCCAGCGCCGCCACGCTTTCCCTGCCACCGTACAGCTCCGCAGCTGCAGAGCCATCACTGGACATCATCGACTGTCACACGCATTTCTACGACCCCACCCGTCCCGGTGGCATTCCCTGGCCCCGCAAAGACTCACCTTTGTACCGTACAGTCCTGCCCAAAGACCTGCGAGCAGAACCCCAGTACAAACCGGTCACCGGTACCATTATCGTGGAGGCCAGCGAGCGACTGGAAGACAATCAATGGCTGCTCGACCTGGCACGCGACGACCCCTTCGTGGTAGGAATTGTGGGGCGACTTGATCCCATCAGCGCCGACTACGCCAAACACCTCAAGCGATTTGTTGCCAACCCGTTGTTCCGCGGTATTCGTGTCAACGACCAGGTGGTCACCAAGGTCCTGGAGGCGGACAAAGCGGCTGCCTTCAAGTTGCTGGGCACACACGACCGGGAACTGGATGTCATCGGTGGCCCGACCAGCCCACTGGTGGTCGATCGCCTGGCCAGGCTGCTGCCTGATTTGCGGCTGGTCATCAACCACATCGCCAACGTGCCGATCACCAAGGACCCACCGCCGGCCAATTGGGTCCAGGCGATGCGAGCCGCAGCCCGGCACCCCAACGTCTACTGCAAAGTCTCGGCGCTGGTCTGGGGCGCCGCCCAGGGTGGTCGTAAACCTCCCAGCGACCTGGAGTTTTATCGCCCCTATCTGGACATCGTCTTCGATGCCCTGGGAGAGGATCGCGTTATCTACGGGAGCGATTGGCCGGTCTCAGCCCTGGCCGCCGATTACCGCACCCAACAAAAACTGATTCTCGATTACGTCGCGGAACGCGGCGCGCAGGCGATGCGTAAATTCTGCTCACTCAACGCCCAGGTAGCCTACAAGTGGGTCGAACGGAAAGGGCGGCGGAAAACCTGAAAATCTCACCACGAGTGTGTCCCAGCAGTGCCACCCGCTTCTGCCCTGGACACGTTTTCCCTCCAGCCGGCTATAATAGGTGGCATCTGTTTCTGCCGGCGCGATTGGTCAAACTACAAGCAAGCCCGCGGCGTAATGGAGTGCCGCCTTGTACAGCCAACGTCTTGGACACAAAAAGGAATTTCCCATGAAACGCGTTCTGGGGTTACTGTTGCTGGCAAGTTGGATGGGCTGCGGCTCCGCGGACAATGCGGAGAACGCGGCCAATCAAGTCGATCCAAGTGCAGGCGTCGAAGAGAACACGACGCCCGACGCTCTCAACGAGGCGTTGGGAGGGGGGGACGAAGACGCCGACCAGGCCAAGATGCTGGAAGGCCTGACGAAGGCCCTCCAGGAAGCGGAAGCCGAAGGGAGTTTACAGGACGCGGGCGGTATTGACTTCGGTGGCGGCACCGCAGCCGATGCGGAGGACGCGTTTACAGAAACCGGCCCCTCCCTCAGCGAACGACTCGACGGAACGCTGGAGCAGGCATCGGATCTGGGAAAAAGATCACTGGCCGGCAAAG
>MDTE01031233.1_pt1 | contig 25031 bp, 27 predicted proteins | sample 811231 | NCBI WGS metagenome assembly MDTE01 (sample SAMN05326651, study PRJNA326480) | marine metagenome | isolation source: seawater | place: Indian Ocean: Red Sea | collected 2010 | reverse complement strand
GCTTTAGGAAGGTATGCAAATAAAGAAAAATTAGCGATTGGGTAATGAGTAAAATTATACAAAAATTTAAAAATATCTCTTATGGACCTGCTCCTGAAGATAACAAAGACGTTATGTCTTGGATTAATTCTTTAAATAATCCAAATAATTTATTTATAAATGGTGTATGGGTAAAATCAAAATCTTCAAAAAAAATACCGGTTATAAATCCTGCAACAAATCAAAAATTAACAACTTTAGCATTATCTAACAAAAATGATGTCAACGCTGCTGTAATAGCAGCGAAAAAAGCTTTTAAATCTTGGTCAAAAACACCTCGAAATTCAAGAGCAAAACATCTTTATGCTTTAGCAAGGTTAATTCAAAAACATTCTCGATTTTTATCTGTCCTAGAAACAATTGATAATGGAAAGCCTATAAGAGAAACAAGAGATATAGATATACCTTTAGTAGCAAGACATTTTTATTATCATGCAGGTTGGGCAAAGAAAATTTGTACTCAAATTCACAAACCTATTGGAGTTGTAGGTCAAATTATTCCTTGGAACTTTCCTTTATTGATGTTGGCATGGAAAATCGCGCCAGCAATAGCAGCGGGCAATACTGTTGTATTAAAACCTGCTGAATTTACATCTTTAACAGCTCTATATTTTGCTGAATTATGCCAAAAAGCTAGAATTCCAAAAGGTGTTATAAATATTATTACTGGAGATGGCAGTACAGGGGAGTATATTACATCTCATCAGGATACAAAAAAAATTGCTTTTACTGGATCAACTGAAGTAGGAAAAAAAATAATTCAATCAACTTCATCAAAAGAAAAAAAATTAACAATGGAATTAGGAGGTAAATCGCCTTTTATAGTTTTTGAAGATGCTGATCTTGATAGCGCTGTTGAAGGCGTTGTTGATGCTATCTGGTTTAATCAAGGCCAAGTGTGCTGTGCTGGATCTCGTTTATTAGTTCAAGAAAGCATAGAAAAATTATTTGTAAAAAAATTAAAAGCTCGTATGGAAAAACTTCGGGTTGGCAATCCACTAGATAAATCTATTGATATTGGTGCTATTGTTGCTCCAGTTCAATTAAAAAAAATACAATCAATTGTAAAAAAAGGAGAGAAAGAAGGATCTAAATTATGGCAACCAAGCTGGGCTTGTCCAAAAGATGGCTTGTTTTATCCCCCGTCAATTTTTACTAATGTTTCTCCTGCATCATTCATTGCACAAGTTGAGATATTTGGACCTGTTTTATCAGTCTTAAGTTTTAGAACACCAAGTGAAGCGGTATCAATAGCTAACAATACACCATATGGTTTAGCAGCTAGTATTTGGTCAGAGAACATTAATCTAGCGCTTGATGTAGCACCAAAAATCAAAGCTGGAGTTATATGGATTAATTCAACAAATTTATTTGATGCAGCTTGTGGTTTTGGTGGTTATAAAGAAAGTGGTTTTGGGAGAGAAGGCGGTATAGAGGGGATTAGAGCTTATCAAGACATTTTACTTCCTGAAATTAGTACAGCTACAAAAAAAATCACTAAAAATAAAATACAACTTCCTTCAATAGATGCGACACCTAAATTATACATAGGTGGTAAGCAAAAAAGACCCGATAGTGGTTATTCTTTTAATCAATTGTCAGCACAAAATGAATTTATATGTGATATTGCAAGGGCGAACAGAAAAGATGTAAGAGATACAGTTGAAGCAGCATCAAAATCTAAAGTAGATAGTTTAAATAATTTTAATAGATCACAAATTTTATTTTATTTAGCTGAAAATTTATCTCAGAGAAAAGAAACATTTGTTAATTTATTAATGAACATTAGTGGTGTTACTAAAATCCAAGCAGAAAAAGAATTTTCACAATCATGTGAAAGAATATTTTATTTTGCATCTATGGCAGATAAATTTGAAGGAAGTATTCATAATCCTCCAATGAGAGGTTTGACTTTAGCTGTAAAAGAATCAATAGGTATTGTGGCAAGTATTATGAGTGATGATCAACCACTACTAAGTTTATCTACAATAATTTCTTCTCTCTTTGCTAATGGAAATTCTTCTATTATTATTCCTTCTGAAAAAACATCTTTAATAGCAACATCTTTATACCAGGTTTTTGAAACTTCTGATATTCCCGCAGGTTCAATTAATATTTTAACCACAAAACAAAATGAACTTAATGAAACTTTGACACAACACGAAAATATCCATGGAATTTGGGCTTTTTCTAGCAATCCAAAAATAAGATCTTCAATAATTCATGATACTGTTTTTAATTTAAAAAGATATTGGTGTCCTAAAAACAAAGCTATTGATTGGTCAAATATTTCTGCAGAATTCCTTGATGAATTTCTTTATCAGGGATCTCAAGTAAAAAATATTTGGATACCATATGGGGAATAATGTGATATAGAAATTTATGCTTATTAATGTAAATAAACTTTTAAGTCCTGAAATATTATCTTTACTTCGATCTATGGGTCATGGTGATAGGTTTGTATTAAGTGATGCAAACTTTCCATCATATTCTCATGCGGCAAAAATTTATAGGATGGACGGGTTAACAATTCCTGAGGCAGCTGTAGCTATTTTATCACACTTTCCATTAGATAGTTTTATTCCCTATCCTGTTCAAAGAATGGAGATTGATGGAAAACCTGGTGAAATTAACGAAGTACACCAAGATTTAATTAATACAGTTCATAAAGTTTCTGGACCAGATTGGAAAGTTGGGTCTATTGAAAGGCAAAAATTTTATGTTGAAGCTAAAAAAGCAATGGCTGTAATTACGACTTCTGATACTAGGCCATATGGGTGCTTTATATTCACGAAAGGTGTACTTAAACCAGATGGAAGTGTTTGGATAATTTAATTTTCTCTTTTTTTATTTTATGAGTTTTAAAAAAATATTTAAGCAAACAAAACCTATTATTGCAATGGTCCATCTTCCAGCTTTGCCTGGTAGTCCTCTTTATTCAAAATCAAAAGGAATTGAAGGAATAATACATTCAGCAAAACATGATTTATTAGCTCTTCAAAATTCAGGTGTTGATGGAATTATGTTTGGCAATGAAAATGATAGACCTTACGAACTAGATGTAAATATTTCAACTACTGCAACAATGGCATATGTAATTGGAGTATTAAAAAAAGATATAAAAGTTCCCTTCGGTGTAAACGTTTTATGGGATCCTATAAGTACAATAGCGCTAGCTGCGGCAACAGGAGCAGATTTTGCTAGAGAAATTTTTACAGGTACCTATGCTTCTGACATGGGTTTATGGAATCCAGATGCAGCAAAAGCTCTTAGATATCGAAAGAGTGTCAATAGAGATGATTTATTATTGTTTTATAATATTAGTGCAGAATTTGCATATTCACTTGATCAAAGACCAATAAATCAAAGAGCTAAAAGTACAGTATTTTCATCTCTTCCTGATGCTCTACTTGTATCAGGTTCTATTACTGGTGAGTCTGCAGATTTAAAAGATATTAAATCAGTTAAAGATACTATTAAGAATATACCAGTTTTAGCTAATACAGGTGTTAAGATTTCAAATGTAAAAGAAATATTAAGTATAGTAGATGGAGCAATAGTTGGCTCATCTTTAAAAGTTGACGGCATTACTTGGAATCAAGTTGATCCTCAAAGAGCAAAGAAATTTATGAATGAAGTTAAAAAAATTCGAAAAAATGAATAAACAAAACCAAAACATAATAAAATTAATTAAAGATTTATGTCTGATTCCCGGTCTTTCAGGTTATGAAGATGAAGTCAGAAAATATATTAAGCAGAAATTAAAACAATTAGACCTAAAATATCAGACAGATGTTATTGGGAATCTAAGTTGTACTTTAAAAGGAAATTCAAAATTACCATCTGTAATGATATTTGCTCATATGGATCAGCTTGGATTTGTAATTAAAAAAATAGAAAATAATGGCTTACTTCGAGTTGAAAGATTAGGTGGAGTTCCTGAGAAAACGCTTCCTTCAACAAGTGTTTTAGTTAAAAATAATAATGGAAAATATTTTGCAGGAGTAATAGGAAATAAATCTCATCATGCTACAGCACCTGAGGAAAAATATGTTGTACCAACTTATAGAGAGCTTTTTGTTGATTGTGGTTTTTCTTCAAAAAAAGAAGTAGAAAGAAATGGGATTTTAATTGGATGTCCAATAACTTATAAACCATCTATACAAGAAATAAACACAAATAAATTAGCTGGAACTTCACTTGATGATAGAGCTGGTTGTGCTGTTATTTTGGAATTAGCAAAGGAAATTAAAAAAAATAAAAATAGACCGACTGTTCATTTAGTGTTTTCAGTACAGGAAGAATTTAATTTACGTGGAGTAATTCCTATAGCAAAAAAACTACAACCACAAATTGCTATACAACTAGATATAATGCTTGCCTCAGATACACCAGATATGAAAAAAGAAGGAGATATTGAGTTAGGAAAAGGACCTTGTATTAGTTTGTATTCCTTTCATGGGAGAGGTACTTTAAATGGATTAATACCTCATCCAAATTTAATTAATTTAATTACTTCAGTTTCTAAAAAAAATAAAATTAATCTTCAAAGAAATGCTACTAATGGTTTATTAACTGATATTTCTTACATCCAACATTTAGATGAAGGATTAGCTTGTGCAAATTTGGGTTTTCCTGTCAGATATTCACATTCACCAAACGAAGTATGTGATTTAAGAGATTTGTTATTACTTAAAAAATTATTGGTAGCTTTGATTAAAAATATTAATACTAAATTTAAATTATTGAGAGATTAAAGTGGGCGATAGATTGTATCTAGGTGTTGATATTGGCACTTATGAAACAAAGGGTGTTCTTGTAAATTTAAGCGGTAATATTATTGCACAATCAGCAAAAAAGCATGAGTTATTAATCCCTCAAAAAGGATGGGCAGAACATAGACCAATAGATGATTGGTGGGATGATTTTATATTTATCTGCAGGGATTTAATAAACAAATCTAAATGCAATCCAAAAGATATTAAAGCAGTTACTTCTAGTGCCATTGGTCCATGTATGCTCCCAGTAGACAAAAGTGGTACACCACTTATGAATGCAGTACTTTATGGCGTTGATACAAGAGCATCTGAAGAAATAAAAGAATTAAATTCTACAATAGGTGAAAAAAATATTATTGAATTTGGTGGTAATCCACTTACCTCACAATCAATAGGTCCAAAAATATTATGGCTTCAAAAAAATAGGAAAGATATTTATAAAAAAACATATAAAATACTTAATTCAACTTCTTACATTAATTTTCGACTAACTGGAAAATATTTTATAGATCATTTTTCTGGTGCAAATACAACACCATTTTATGATATTAAGAATCAAAAATGGAGTAACACAATTACTTCAAATTTAATTAATTTAAATATTTTACCAGATCTTACTTGGACAGATGAAATCATTGGTGAAGTAAATGAAATTGCTTCTACTGAAACTGGATTAGCTAAAGGTACTTTAGTTACAGCAGGTACAATTGATGCAGCAGCTGAAGCATTAAGTGTTGGTGTAATATCACCTAAAGATATGATGATGATGTATGGCTCAACTATGTTTTTTATTTTATTAACAAAAAAACCCGTATTTGATAACCGTATGTGGTATGCTCCTTGGTTGTTCAAAGGAGAACATGCATCTTTGGCTGGATTGTCAACTAGTGGCACATTAACACACTGGTTTAAAAATAATTTTGCAAAAGAAATTGATTCAGCTAAACCTTTTGAAATTTTAGCAAAAGAAGCAGAAAAATCACCAAGAGGTTCAAATGGAGTTATTTTTTTGCCTTATTTTTCAGGGGAAAGAACGCCAATACATGATACACATGCTAAAGGAACATTTTTTGGTCTTAATTTAACTCATAAGAGAGAGGATTTATACCGTTCTATATTTGAAGGTATAGCATATGGTACTAAACATGTTTTTGATACTTTAGAAGATTTAAACAATATGCCACAAAATTTATTTAGTGTTGGAGGCGGAACAAAAAATCCATTATGGTCACAAACTACCTCAGATGTAATAGGTTTAACTCAATTAATTAAAAAAATTACATTTGGAGCTTCTTACGGAGATGCTTTTTTATCAGCACTTTCATGTGGTGATGTAACAAAAGAAGAAATAAATAATTGGAACAAAATAGATAAAAAAATTATATCAAAAAATTATAAAGAATATGAAAGTGGATATAATTTTTTTAGAAGATTATATAATCAAACAAAAGATATAATGCAAGATATGGATGTTAACCTTTAATCGCTCCAGCTGCCATTCCTTGTACAATGTATTTTTCTAAAAAAATACAAACAAAAACTAAGGGAGCAATAGAGGCCCCAGATAAAGCAGCCATAGACCACCAGTTAATACCCTGAGATCCAGTTTGTGAAGCGACCATTACTGGTAAAGTTTTGGCATCAGTACTTGTTAATAGAGCTGCAAATAAATATTCATTCCAACATAAAACTAGAGATAATATAAATGCAGATACAATACCTGGTATAACTATTGGAAGTACAATTCTTCTAAATGAACCCCAAACAGTTTCACCATCAACTAATGCAGCTTCTTCTAGTTCTATTGGTACAGCATTAAATTGATCACGCATGATCCAAATAACTATAGGAAGAACTGTTAGAGTGTATAATAATATTAATCCTATCCTAGTATCTAGAAAATCTAACTCTCTATATAAAACTAAAACTGGCATAGCTAATACTACAGGAGGTAGAATTAACTGAGATAAAAAGAAAAAGGAAATATCTGGATTTCTCATAGGCCCAAATTTATAATTAAATCTACTTAATCCATAAGCAGCCGTGGTACCTAAAAATACAGCCAAAGCTGAAGCACAAGTTGATATTATGAAAGTATTAAAAAACCTTTTGAGAAATTCATCTCTTACAGTAGACTCATTAAAGATCGTATCAGGAGACATTCCAAGTGATCTTAATCCTTTCCATCTTGGAACAAAGTCTATCCACGGTAAAATATCACCTTTTTGAACATTAGGTGCAATTTTAAAAGTTGTTGTAACAGTCCAAAAAATTGGAAATAGACATATGAAAGCCCATGTAATCAATAATACATAAATTATTATTTTTTCAGTATATTTATTGTTCACGAAGGTCTCTCCATCCATCTATTTATTATTTTAATAAAAATAGTCATAAAAATTACAATACATATTAGGTATACAAAAGCTAACAACGTTCCATAACCAACATTAGATCTATCTCTATATTCTCGGAATATGAAGCTAGTAACAGAGTCAGTGGCTCCTCCAGGCCCTCCACTTGTTACATTAATAATAATATCGGCAATTTTAAGTTTAAATATTATCCTTATTAGAATTGCTGTAAGAGAAACTGGGAGCATAATTGGAAAGATTATTTTCCAAAACATTGGCCATTTAGTTGCTCCATCTACTTTTGCAGCTTCTAAAATTTCTTTTGGTAAACCTTGTAAGCCAGCTAATAGCATAATCATCATAAAAGGAATGTAAGTCCAACTATCCATAATCATAATTGAAATTTTTGCTATTTCTGGTGTAGAAAAAAATGCAGGAGAATCCCAGCCTAGAGTCTTAGCTAATTTAGTTATGGGACCAAATCGAACTTCAAGCATGGATTTTCCAACCATCCAGCTAACAGCAACGGGGCTTAACATAAGAGGGAGTAAAAATGATACTCTAAAAAATTTTCTTGCTACAATATTTGCATTTAGAAGTAATGCTAAACCAAAAGCTATTGCAAATTCAACTATAACAAAAATAATATAAATCATCATATTATAGAGCGCATTCCAATAATATGGATCTGAAAGCATTTGATAAAAATTATCTAGCCCATTGAATTTTCTTCCTTCAAAAGAACTTAAATTCCAATCTGTAAAAGAAACATATAAACCAAAAATCAGAGGAAATATAACTATTGAGATAATAAACAATACTGCAGGTATAACAAATAATGATCTTTTTCCTTTTTCTCCATAAATCAAAACACGTGAATATCCAATTGAGAACCCCCAAAAAATGTATGCGTACAATACTGGCCTCCAATTAGTAAAACCAAAAGTAATAGTTTCATTAATCTTTAAAAATTGAACAACTGCCAAACAAATCATTAATAAGAAAGAAAACCATACTAATGATTTTCCAATAATTTTTTTTGTAGAGTTTATTACTAAGGGCTCAACTACATAAAGTGGATCGCGCTGATATACTTTTGAATTACTCATTTCCAAGAGCTATAATTAAATAAATAATATTAAAATCTAGCGGCTCTATAGCCGCTAGATATAAAAAAAATTAAAGACCTAGTGAAGCTTTATAAAGCTTTATCTGTTTGTCTCTTCCAATTTGATCTGTAATCTTTTCCCAAGCTGCTGCTATATTATCAGCACCAGTTTGTGCATCATATTGACCTGCATAAATTTTAGCTAGTTCATCTTCCGCAACACTATAGTATTGGAAAATACCAGGAATTCGAGGTTCAATAGCTGCATTAGGATGGTTATAAGAATTAGCTTCTGAAGCTAAGTAGTTTTCAGCAAATTCTTGACTATAACCAGCTCCAACCCACTCGCTAGTATTAAAATGACTATTACGATATGGTTGGAATCCTGAAGGATACATAGAGCACCATAAAGATAAATCCTTACCTCCAATATGTGCTGCTGCAGACCAAGCTGCTTTACGCTTAGTTGAGTCTGAATCTACTGTAGCCATAACATAAACACCCCATCCAATGTAAGCCATATTTGGCGCATAGTTAGGTCCACTAGATAAAGTTTCCCATTTTCCAGCATTGTGATTCCAAACATCATCAGAGCCAGGAAGGATATCAAATGCAACGTTGCCAGCAATAAGAGAATTATCACTTGTATTAGCATTCGATCCAATATCTCCCCACCAAGACAACATTGATCCAGTTCCAGCAAGGAATTGTTGGAAACCAGTTGTTCCTGGATCAGCATTAATCTGATCAGGAGGTTGTGCTTCTATTACATCAAGCACATCTTGAATAGCACGAACCCATGCTGCATTGTTAACACGAGGTTTCATAGTATCAGGATCAAATAAAAATGCAGGATCATCAGGATGTTTTGCATAAGCAGTAGCTCTACTTCCTAAGAAATAGAAACCAAAGCCACCCCATCCTTTTAAAGGATCTAGATAGCCATAAGCATCCATACCATCAATTTTTTTACCTTTTAAAAACTTTGTAACCTCTTGAACTTTTTGCCAAGTTTTAGGTACTTCCCAATTTCCGGAATGACCTTCGTCTTTCCAAGCTTTAGCTAAATCTGCATTGCTAAAGTAATCGGTTCTGTAGTTAAAATTGTGACAGTCACCATCAATTGATATTCGGTATGTTTTTCCATCCCAAGTTCCAACAGGAGCTTGAAGATATCCTACATAGTCATCCATATCAATTTGCTTAGCAACCCAATCTGGCATTTCAGATGCCATTCCTTTACCACAAACATCACCTTCAAAAGGTGCACCCATTTCAATAATATCAAAATCAACTGTTCCAGTTGCAATTGATTGTTGTAAACGAGCATTATAATCTGCTTGTGCTAAATCAATCCAGTTGATTTCTGCACCTGTATACTTTTCCCACGGTTTTAAAAAACCACGAAAAAGCATATTATGTAAATTTTGGTTATTTAAACCCATGAAGTTTAATTTAACTCCTTTAAATTCACCTTCTTTTACATTTTCTTTTGTAGCTCCAAGAGTCATTTCTCCTACTTTTTGCCAATCAGCATCTGTAGGTGATCCAACACCAACACCAGGAACTTGTAAAATAGCAGCTCTTAAATCATCAGAAGCAAAAGCTGTTTTTGCTACAGAAGCTAAACCACCACTCATAGCTGCTACAGCACCAGCACCAGCAGCACCTTTTAAAAAGGAACGTCTACTAGCTTTTGAAGCTGCAATAGCGTACTCATAAAGAGATCTTTTCATATTACCTCCTATAATATTTCTAATAAGAAACTATTCTAAATACAAAAAAACACAAGTTAGTTTATTTTATAATTTTCTTGATTTTTTAGATAAAACATAAATAATTTTAGATACTATTAAAATTTAAAAATTAAGTTTAATTTATGTTAAGTAAAAAAAAACTAGGAATTTCAGATATTAAGGTAACTTCAATAGGTTTTGAACGTGTGCCAAAAGCTGATTTATATAAAGTATTAGATTAAGAAATATGTTTAGAGACAATAAAAAAGCTCATTTAAGTGGAATTAATTATTTTGATACCTTTTCTAATATAATTGTGGATATATTAAATGCTTGGAAATAAATTTGCTACTCGTTTGAATTCTTTTTATTCTAAATCAAATAATAGTAATTTTAGTACAATAGATTTGATTAATAGAGCAGGTGAGGTTGAAGGCTTAACTGATATTGATTTAAATTATCCTGATCATGTAAAAGATGATTTTAAAAGTACTCTAAATTGTGCAAAAAATAATGGATTAAATATTAATGGTTTTGCTATGAGGTATTACAGTAATGAAAAATTTAAACTTGGAGCCTTTACAAATCCAGATAAACAGGTTCGCAAGGAGGCCATTGAATTAACTAAAAAAGGAATTGATTTAGCAAGACAATCAGGTTGTAATTTGATGACTCTTTGGCTAGGACAAGATGGTTTTGATTATAGTTTTCAAACTGATTATAAAGACTTATGGAAAAAGGAGATAGAAGGTATTCAAGAAGTAGCCCAGCATGATCCTGAATGCAATATAAGTATAGAATATAAACCGAATGAACCAAGAGCTTATTCCCTTTTATCGAATTTACATGCGACCCTTCTTGCAATATCACAAATAGATTTACCAAACATAGGAGTAACTTTGGATTTCGCTCATTTACTTTATGCAAATGAGCAACCAGCATTTTCAGCTGCAATGGTTTCAGATTTTTCTAAATTATTTGGTGTCCATCTTAATGACGGATATGCAAAAAGAGATGATGGGCTCATGGTTGCTTCAGTACATTATCAAGCAACTGTTGAATTACTCTATCAAATTTCTAAAGATGGATACGATGGAGCAATTTATTTTGATACTTTTCCAAATATAACAAATCTTGATCCTGTTAAAGAATGTCAAACAAATATTCAAACAGTTAAGCAAATTTTGAAAATTGTTGAAAAACTTATAACCAATAGTAATTTATCTGAGTCTATGAAAAATCAAGACCCTATAACAGCTCAAGAAATTTTTTACGAAACCTTAAATAAAATTAATGAAAAATAAAAACGGAGTAATTATTATAGGCAGTCTACATTATGATTTATTTGTAAATGCATTCCGTCAACCAAAAAAAGGGGAGATTATTGTAGCTGAAAATTGGTTTCCAAAATTTGGCGGTAAAGGTGGTAATCAAGCTTTAGCTTCTTCATTAAATGGTACACCAACTAAAATCGTTAGCGCTGTTGGAAAGGATTTATTTGGACAATATATTCTCAACAAGTTGAAAAATTCTAAGGTGAATTCTAAATTTGTGCAAATCCTAAGAAATGAAAAAACAGGTATTAGTGTTGCTATTTCTGATAATCAAGGTGAATATGGTGCAGTAATAGTATCGGGAGCAAACCTAAAAATTAATCATGATGTTTTAAATAATCCATCTATTTGGAAAAATTCCAAAATATTAATGATTCAAAATGAAGTTGATGGAAAACTTAATTTATTAGCAGCAAAAAAAGCTAAATTAAATGGACTAAAAGTATGCTTAAATGCATCTCCACCTAAAAAATTAAATTTCAAACTAATTCAAAATGTAGATATTTTGATTGTTAACTTAGTTGAGGCAGAGTCAATTTCACAAAAAAAAATTAAAGATATTAGTAAAGCAAAACAAATTTCACAAATTTTGACTAAACAATTTGAAATAGTAGTAATTACTGCTGGTGAAAAAGGAGTAATAGCATGCGAAAAAAATAAAAAACCTATTTATGTGAAAGCAAAAAAAATAAAAGTTAAAAGTACTCATGGAGCAGGAGATGTTTTTGCTGGAGTTTTTTGTTCAAACCTAGCTTTAAATAAAAATATTAAAACTGCTTTAGAAATAGCTAATAAAAAAGCAGCCTTTCATGTTGCAAAATAAGAAAATATACAGTTTTATATTATTATAATTATGAAAAATATTACTATACTTGGAATTTTTGTAGCTGACTTAGCTTTTTTTTCAAAAAAAATACCAGAGAAAGGTGAAACAATATTAGGAGATAATTTTGTTGTTGGGCCTGGAGGCAAGGGTTCAAATCAAGCAGTTGCTGCAGCAAAATCGGGGTCCCAAGTAAACTTTATATCTAAAATAGGTGTAGACCAATATGGGGAGCTAGCAAAAAAAATTTATAAAGAAACAAATGTAGGTACAAAAAATTTATTCGTAACTGATGATTTCAGCACAGGTGTTGCAGCTATTTTGATTAATAAAGATACTGGAGATAACGCAATATCAGTAGTACCTGGAGCTGCAGGACAATTAACAATAGAAGATATATACAAGGCTGAAAATGAAATAAAAAATGCTTCAATTTTTTTAACACAATTAGAAGCTCCATTAGATATAGTAATTAAATCTTTAAAAATAGCTAAATCAAATAATGTAACAACAATTCTAAACCCCGCTCCTGCTGCAAAAATCGAAAAAGAAATTTTTCCTTTAATAGATTTTTTTACACCGAATGAATCTGAAGCAAGTTTTTATGTTAATGGAGAAATTAAAAATGAAGATGATGCAAAAAAATATGCAAAAGATATTTTAAATTTGGGAGTTAAAAATGTTTTAATAACTCTTGGTGAAAAGGGAGTTTATTTTGAAAATTCTAAAGAAAATTGTTTTGTTCCTTCATTAGATTTAAAAAATCAGGTTGTAGATACATCAGGGGCAGGAGATGCTTTTAATGGTGCTTTTGCTACAGCTTTATGTGAAAATAAATCAATTCCAGAAGCTATTAAGTTTGCTAATGCTTATGCGGGTATTTCGACAACACGTATAGGTACAGCAAATTCAATGCCTACTAGAGAGGAAATTGATAAAATTATGGAAATAATGTAAAATATGAATATGCAGCTTTTTTTGGAAAGATTACTTTATTTTTGGGCAGCTATTACAATAATAGGATTGCTTTTAGTTGTTGTTGTTTGGGCTATTTCAACTGTTATTTATGTAGCTTTTATATCTTTATTTATAGCGATTGCTGCTACAGGTTTTTACCATTTTTATTGGGTAAAAAAAGATAATTAAATATTTAGTAAATCAACAATAGAATTAATTCTTTTATCAGGTTGGGTAAACTTATCTGAGCAATCTTTCTTTTGAAATTTTCCTGTTTTGACCTGGATTGCTTTTAAACCATAATCTTTTGCACCTTTAATATCAGATAAAATATCATCACCAACCATTAAAACAGAGGTTTTAGGAATTCCCATATCCTTTAAAGCTAACTCAAAAAAATTTTTTTCAGGCTTCCCCATTAAAATAGAATTTTTATTACTTGCATATTCCACAGCTTTTACAAAAGGACCAAGATCAAGTGAAACTTGATTATCGCGTATACAAAATTTGTTTTGATGTAATGCAATAAGGGTTGAGTTATTTAGATAAACTAATTTAAATATTAGATTTAGAATCTCCCAATTAAAATTTTTATAAATATCACCCATAATAATAGCTTCGGGATCTTTTTGTGTAATTTCATATTCTTTAAACTCTTCAACAATCTCAATATTTGTAATTAATGATATTTTTTTTATTGAATTATCTTTAAGATAATTTTTTGTAGCATTGATCGGAGTAAATATTTCTTTTTCCTCAATGTCAAAACCAAAATCTAAAAGTTTTTTTAATATTAGCTTTCTTGGGGCTGTAGTTGTGTTGGTTAAAAAACGTAATTTTTTTCCTTGTTTTTTTAATTTTTTGACAGTCTCAATAGAGCCAGGAATTATTTGATTATCGCTATAAAGCACCCCCTCTAAGTCTATGAGCAATCCCTGATTTTCATCTAATTTATTCATCACAAAATTATAGCATTTTTTTCAAATCTAGATATTTATTGAATTAAAGTTTGCCCAAATCATGTTTAATCTTTAGTTAAAAGAAGAATCTATATGGTGAAAAAATACATATTTTATGATCTTGAAACCACAGGTAGAGGTAAAAAAGAAAATCGAAATTCATTTGCAACCTCACCAAAATGGGAACAAATACTTAAAATAGCAGCTATAATTACTGATGAAAATTTTCAAATAACTAATCAGAATATGAATATATTTTGTAGACCAAGAACTTCCATAATTTCTCAACCTGGCGCACTTTTAACAACTGGTAGAGGAATAAAGGAAATAATGAATGCAGAATTAAGCTCATATGAATTAATAAAAAAAATTAATTCGACATTTGAATTATGGAAAAGAGATAATAGTGAAACTGTTTTTATTGGTCATAATTCAATTAATTTTGATGAAACAGTATTAGAATATAATTTATTTACAAATTTATTTTATCCTTATCCAACAAGAGTTAAAAGAGGTGATACTCTTAATTTGGCTCGAGGATTATACGCATCAAATCCATCTTCAATCAACACTGATTTTACTGAAAAGGGTAATCCAAGTTTCAAATTAGAAAAATTAGCTGAATTAAATGGTTTACCAGTTGAATTTGCACATGATGCTTTTAGTGACGTAAAAACATCAATAGAATTAGCAAAATTTATAAAAGAAAAAGATACTAAACTATGGAACTCTCTAGTTTATACAATGGATAAAAAACAAGCAGTTGAATACATAAATAACAATAGTGGATTAACCTATTTAACAAATTTTGGTGGGAGAATATCTTTAGAAGCTTTATCTATGGTTTGTGAGTCTAAAGTTTATCCTGGGATGTATCATACTTTAAAATTATCAACAGACCCAACTCCATTATTAGAAGCTAACAGCATGGAATTTAATAATTTGTTAAATAAAAAACCTTCAAAAAATAGGTGGCTTACAACTGGAGACCACCCCATTTTTTTAGATAATAGTTTTGCCGTTCATTATAAACCTTATGATGAAATTGGCTCAGAGGTTCTTAATAAAAGAAAAAAAATTATTTTTAAAAATGAAAATCTTGCTAATAAGTTCAAAATGTTTGAAATTGAAAAAAGAATTGAAAAAGAAGAAACTACTTCTCAAGATAATTTTTTTCCAGAAAGTAAGGCTAACATTTTTTTTAATTTTAAAGAACAAAGTATTTTTGAAAAATTTCATCAGGAAAAAGAATGGAAAGAGAAATATAAAATTGCTCTTTCGATTAAGGATCCCAATGCTAGTTTCATACTAAAAAGACTAATTTTTGATGAAAATCCTACGATATTATCAAATGATGATTTTAAAAAGATTCATAAGGAGCTACATGATAGATTGGTTATTAACCAAGAAAGACCATTTACAACTATCCCAGAGGCCATGACTCAAATTGACAATGAATTTTCTAAAATAGAAGATGGAGATGATAAAAATAAAGAAGAAAAAATTTCTATTCTTAGAGATTATAATAAATATTTAACATTTATAGAAAAATATTTTTCTAATCAAAATGCAGAACCGCTCCCTGAGGGATCTAAATTAAGTAAACATATTTTTGGATAATGTTTGAATTACAATACTTTATTATTGGTTTTATTCAGGGTGTAACTGAATTTTTGCCAATTAGTTCCTCAGGACATTTAGTACTAATATCTGAAGTCTCTTCTTGGAATGATCAGGGTTTATTTACAGACATTGCTGTTCATGGAGGCACTTTAATTGCTGTTTTGATTTATCTAAGAAAGGAAATTATAAAAATAATAAAAAATTTTTTTCAACTTAAATCTTTTCATAATATAATTTTATTTAAAATTATATTAGCTACACTTCCTGCGGTAATTGTAGGATTTTTTATATATAGTTATATAGAAATTTATTTTCGTAACTTAAAAGTAGTTGCTTGGACCAGTATATTATTTGGTATTATTTTATATTTCGCTGATAAAAAAGATAATAAGAATAATTCTTGGGATCAAATTGGTTTTAAAAATGCATTTATAATTGGCTTGTTTCAAATTTTGGCTTTTATTCCAGGTTCAAGTAGAGCTGGAGTTACTATAACAGGAGCTCGCTTTTTAGGAATCAATAGAACTAATGCAGCAATTTTTTCTATGCTTTTATCAATTCCAATAATTTTAGCATCACTAACATTATCTCTTTTTGATTTAACAAATAACTCTATAAATGAAGTAAACTTGCAACAATCTTTTTTTGCTGCAATTGTTGCTTGTATTACAGCGCTTTTATCTATTCATTTTATGATGTCACTTATTCAAAAAACTAATTTTAATTTATTTATAATATATAGAATTTGTCTTGGTTTTGTTTTATTAGTCTTTTATGCATAAAATTTCAGGCGTATTTAGTGCAGCTTTGACACCTATAAATGAAGATTTAACTATAAACAAAGATCTTTACTTAAGACACTGTCAGTATTTAATGAAACAAGGTCATGATGGATTAGCAATATTTGGAACAACAGGTGAAGCAAACAGTTTTAGTATAAAAGAAAAGTGTGACAGTATTGATTTTTTGGTTGAAAACAGAATAGACCCAAAAGTTTTAATTCCGGGAACAGGATCTTCCTCAGTTGAGGATTCAATTAAGATGACTAAACATGCTGCGATGCATAATGTTAAAGGTATTTTATTACTTCCACCATTTTATTACAAGAATGTTACCGACGAAGGAGTTATTAATTATTATAAAACAATAATTGAAAGTGTTGGCTCTAGTAATTTAAAATATGTTTTGTACAATATTCCTCAAGTATCAGGTGTTGAAATAAATTTTAATATTATTGAAAATCTAATAAAACAATATCCAGAAAATGTAGTCGGAATTAAAGATTCAAGTGGTGATACAGAACATATGTTAAAAACAATAAAATATTTTAATAATCTAGCGTTATTTTGTGGTCATGATGGGCTTGCTTTAAAAGTATGTAAAAGAGGCGCCGCCGGTGCAATCACTGCAGGTAGCAATATCTCTGGAAAATTATTAAGTTTTATTATTCATAATTTTAAAAAAGAAAATGAAATAGACAATTTTTTAATTTTACAAAGTTTATTAGAAGAAATTAGAGAAACTTTAACAACAAGTGAACCGATAAGTACAATGAAAGCTTATTTTTCCTTGATAGATAATATACCTGAATGGAACTTATTAATGCCCCCATTAAAAAAAATAGAAGATCCGTCTAATCACAAAACTGTTACAAGTTTAATAAAGTTAATAAGCAAAATTGATGATTTAATACCTAGTTCTTGATTGAAAATATTGCTTAGCTTTAAGAGCCACGAAATTTTGCACTGGTCTTAAAAACATTGCAAAACCTATAAAATCAGTAAAAAAACCTGGTGTAATAAGAAGCAATCCTGAGATTAGTAAAAAAATAGCCCCTTTAATTTCTTCAGTTGGCATAATTCCTTGGGAAAGATTATTTTGTGCATTAAATAATAAACTTATTCCCCTTCTTCTTACTAAAAAAATTCCTATAAGAGCAGTAATTAATATAATTGCAATAGTATTTATAATACCTATTTCTGAACCAATAGTAATAAAAATTGAAATCTCTATTATTGGAATAAATATAAGTAATAGAAATATCATAAATTATTTTTCTGTAACACTTCTTTCTTTATCAAAATCATTTATTTTAATTTGGTTTTCGAACTCTCTTAATCTTCGGTATACACTAGCCAATTCAATAATAGCTGGCCAAGATTTTAACAAATACTGCATTGAACCCTCAACTCTTCCAAAGGCCCTTATAATTTGTTGCATTACACCGAGAGTAACTACACCTGCTACAATGGCTGGAGCGAGAAATACATAAGCAGATAATACATTTGCTTGTAAATATGCCATACGGCCAATATTGAAATATAAATAACGTAGATAAGCTAAAAAATAAATAGACCGAACATCATCAAATAATTCTTCAATTGATTTTGGCCTAACTGTCCCATCATCTTCAGCTATAACAAGTAATTTTCTATACGCTGCTTCTTTCTTTTGTATATCATATTCTATGCCAACAAGCCTTAATATCCATCCTAGGGCTATTAGGAATACGGTACCGCCTAATGTCCAAATTAATGCACCAGTAATTAAACCATATTGCCAATCACCAAAAAAGAATATTGGAATACCAATTGATAATCCTAATAATATTGGAATAAACTGAATCAAAACCATAATTGATTCAATCAAACTTGTACCTAAACCTTCTAAAAATCTTGAAAATTTTACAGTATCTTCTTGAACCCTTTGAGCAGCACCTTCTATTTTTCTCGCTTGATCATATACGCTATGATACCATTCTACCATTGATGTCCGCCATCTAAATAAAAAATGTGCTGTAAAAAAACTTATTACAACATAAACAGCAACATATATTCCAGCTAGCGTAATGAATGAAAATAAACTTGACCAGTATTCAGTAATTGTTATTGAGTTTGGCGCCCCTAAAGCTTTTTGTATCATATCATAGAATTCACCAAACCATTCATTGATCATTACATCAATTTTAACTTGGAACCAAAGTGATGATAAAATGATAGCTGAACCTAACCAACCCCATAAAAACCATTTTCTAGTTGTAAAAAATCTGAACATTTATAAATAAACTCTATTTTATTATTTTAAAAACTCATCTACTTCAACTTGATATGACTCAACTAATCGATTAGTTTCATTAGCCATTCCTACTACCGCAATAAGTTCTTTCAACATTTTATCAGTCATTCCTTGTTTCTTAGCTGAAGCAGAATGAGATCTAATACAATATTCACAGCTATTTGTCATTGATACAGCAATATAAATTAATTCTTTAGTTAGAGTATCTAATTCTCCTTTTTTCATAATTTGAGACAGTGAGTCCCAAGTTCTCTCTAAAGTATTAGGATCATTTGCTATTGTTCTCCAAAAATTTGGCACAAAATTTATTTTGCGAGTTTTTTTAATTTTATTGAATACCTTTTTTACTTTCGCAGATGCATCATTGTCACTTACAGGTTTAAAATATGGCATACGTATACTCCTTTAATTTAGAATTAGTAATATCACGGAATTAGAATATTAAATTTATTAATAAAAAATTATTTCTTTTTTTGACGTTTTTTATTTCTTCTATACTTTGAGCCTCTTTTACGTCGGCCTCGATGTTTTTTTGGATATCCCATAATTTTCTATACTGATATACAAATTCTACAAATTAAGTCAAAGATTAAAAATGCCATCCTTTGGCTTCATCAAATAAAAAATCTCTAAATACCTCTAATCTTCGATCATTTTTAAATGATTCAGTATAAACAAAATAAGTTTGATATGATGGGCCTTCTAGATTAGGCAAAACTCTAACTAAATTTGGTTTATCAGCTACCATGTAATCAGGTAAAGAGGCTAAACCAGCATTTTTTTCAATTGCTAGAGACATTCCATAAATACTATTAACTCTAAATTTAGGACGTCTTTTTCCATTATTTTTTCCAACCTTTAATATCCAATCTATATTTGAAATTGGAGAAGGTAATCCAGAACCATAACAAATTAAACTGTGCTTATCTAAATCATTAATACTTCTTGGAATTCCAAATTTTTGTAAATATTCTGATGATCCATAAATATGATTATGAAAATTAACAAATTTTTTATATATTAAATTTGATTGAGTTGGTTTTTTGACTCTAACTGCAACGTCTGCTATTCTACTAGATAAATCAACTTCTTCATCACTCATAAGTAAACTTATTTCCATTTCAGGATAAGTTTCAGTGAATTTATTAATTCTTGGTGTCAACCAAGTTGAACCAAAGCCAACTGTAGTACTCACAGTGAGTTTACCTGATGGTTTAGTTTTTTTATCAATAAGTTTTTTTTCAAAATTAGAAATTGAATAATTGATTTGACTAACAGTATTAAATAAATTTTCTCCTTGCTCTGTTAACCTTACACCTCTTTGATGTCTGATAAATAAAGGAGTTTTTAAATTATATTCTAAGTCCTGTATTTGTCTACTTAAAGCTGATTGACTAATATTTAATTTTGAGCTAGCTTTGGATATACTTTTACTGATGGCAATTTCATAAAAAGATTTTAACTTATCCCAATCCATTATCTAAGAGAGTTAATTAATTGTTTATATTTTTCTTCTTCTTCAGAAAATATATAAGAGCCTGCTACTAAGATATCAGCTCCATTATTAGTACAAATTTTTGCTGTATCTTTATTAATTCCTCCATCAACCTCAATGTTAAAACTATAATTATTTTTTTTTCTTAATTCACTAAGTTCAGCTATTTTTTTTGCCTGTTCCATTAAAAAAGATTGTCCACCAAATCCAGGTATTACTGTCATAACTATAACGTGATCAACTTTTTTAAGGAAATGTTCAATATTTTTTACACTAATATTAGGATGTATAGCAATACCAACTGAACAATCAGAATTAGCTATTGTATCTATTATTTTTTCATGATTACTATCTGCTTCAGGATGAAAGCTTATAATATCGGCACCTGCAACTATAAATTCTTTTAAAAGAGGTTCAACAGGTTCTATCATTAGATGTACATCTAAAATTTTTTTTGTTATTTTTTTTAGAGTTTTAATTATATTTGGCCCAAACGTTATATTGGGAACATAGTGGCCATCCATAATATCAATGTGTATATATTCGGCTCCACTTTCATCTACAATTTTAATTTCTCTTTCAAAATTAGAAAGATCAGCAGAAAGTATGGAAGGAGCAACTTTTACCATTACAATTTATTTAAATAGTAATATATAATATATAAAGCAACTTGCATAATGAAATCAAATATTGAAAAACCATGGGGAACCTATCAAGTTTTAGAGAATACTGAAAGCTATACTCTAAAAAAAATAATAGTTAATCCAGGCGGCAAACTGTCATTACAAAGCCATAAACATCGTTCAGAACATTGGATAATAGCAGAAGGAAAAGCTGAAATTATAATTGATGAAAAGGTATTAATTGTTGGTGCAAATGAATCAGTAATTATTCCTAAGGGATCAAAACATCGGCTAACAAACAATCAAAACACAAAATTAATTATATTTGAATTATGGTTTGGAGATATCCTTGATGAAAATGATATAGTTCGCTATGAGGATATTTACGGAAGGTCTTAATGTTATTAAATGTTTCTATTTCACTTGGAGAGCTTTTAGATAAGATCTCAATTTTATTAATAAAAGAAAAACAAATCAATAATTCCCAAAAACAAATTCACATAAAAGAAGAGCTTAGTCTACTTAATGATGCTTTAGAAAAATCAATTCAAAGAGAATTAGTAAAAGAATATATTATTGAATTAGTAAATATTAATACAAAGCTTTGGAATATTGAAGATGAAATAAGAAATTGTGAAAAAATAAAAAAATTTGATAAAAAATTTATAGATTTGGCTAGGAGTGTTTATTTAACTAATGATATTCGTTCAGAAATAAAATTAAAAATAAATAAAAAATTTGGATCAAAATTAGTTGAAGTTAAGTCTTATGAAAAATATTAATTAACTTACTCTTTCTATACTTGCTTTAATTAAATTAATAAGAGAATTTTTGTAATCATTATTATTAAATACATCTAGGGAATCTATAGCAACACTACAAAAATGCTTTGCCCGCATAATAGTGTCTTCAATGCATCCATATTTTGTTAAAATATGTCTTGCTTCCTGAAAGTCATTCTTATTTTGTCTTAAATTTGAAATAACCTTTTTCCAAAATTCTCTTTCTTTTGTATTAGATCTGCCATAAGCCAATATTATTGGTAGTGTAATTTTACCTTCTTTAAAGTCATCCCCAGAATTTTTTCCCATTACAGCTTTATTTGAAGAGTAATCAATGGCATCATCTATTAATTGAAATGCCATTCCAAAATTTTTTCCAAAAGATTTTAGAGATTCGATTTCATTTTTATTAGCCCCAGCACTCATTCCTCCAACTTGACAAGCTGCACTAAATAATGAGGCTGTTTTTCCATTGATTACATCAAAGTATATATTTTCATTAATTTCTAAATCTTTATCATTACTTAATTCTAAAACTTCTCCTTCTGATATTGTTACACTTGTGTCTGATAATATTTTTAATACTTCTATATTTCCATATTTAGTCATCAATTGAAAGGCGCGACTAAATAAAAAATCTCCAACCAAAACGCTTGTTTTATTACCCCAAACTTCATTTGCAGTTAAATTTCCCCTTCTTTCTTTACTTTCATCAACTACATCGTCATGTAAAAGAGTTGCAGCATGAATGAATTCAACAGCTGCAGCTAATCCAACATGCCTGAGTTTAGATATTTTTTTATTTTGTATAAGATGGAAGCATGCTGAAGTTAATAGAGGTCTTAAACGTTTTCCACCAGATATAATTAAATATGAAGCAATCTCATGAATTAGAGGTACTGTACTATCTAATTTTTCAAGAATAAGAGTATTTATAGACTCTAGATCTTCTTTACATAAACTAGTTAATATTTTGGTTTGTTTATCAAAATCCAGTTCATTTCTTAGTAATGGAATTATTTGAGCCATAAATAATAAATATGTTCAATATATTAAATTTGCAATATATTTGAAGCACATAAACCTAATTAATTAATTTTACAATTCAAACATGAATTATACTCTTTCTACAATCATTAACATTTGATAATAAACACATATGTTTAAAAGAATATTTTCAAATACCATAGAAATACCTACTTTAAAGCTTTCTGGTATAATTGGACAAGCTGGATTTATGCGATCTGGACTAAATTTATCGACACTTGACAAGTTAATAATTAAATTATTTTCAGATAAAAAAGCTCCAGCCGTAGCTTTAGTCATTAATTCTCCTGGAGGATCTCCAACCCAGTCCGCATTAATAGCAAAGAGAATTATTGATTTAGGCAAAAGTAAAAATAAAAAAATTATTGCATTTGTTGAAGATGTAGCAGCTTCAGGAGGTTATTGGCTTGCATGTGCAGCAGATGAAATCTATTTAGATCAAAATTCAATCATAGGTTCAATAGGGGTTATTTCTCCAGGTTTTGGATTTGTTAATTTATTAAAAAAAATTGGCGTAGAAAGAAGAGTTTATACATCTGGAAAAAGTAAAAGTTTTCTTGACCCTTTTAAAGCAGAAAAAAAAGAAGATATTGCTAGGTTAAAAAAAATACAAGAAGATATTCATAATAATTTTATCAATTATGTAAAATCCCGTAGAGGAAAAAAAATTAGTAAAAAAAATTATAAAGAAGTTTTCTCCGGTTTATTTTGGATTGGAAAACAAGGAATTGATCTTGGGTTAGCAGATGGTTTAGGCCATATAAATGAAGTAATAGAAAGTAAATTTGGAAAGAAAGCAAAAATAAAAATAATTGAACAAAAAAAATCTTTCTTACAAAGAAAACTTTCATCATCTCTAATAGAAACAGATGATATTATTAATACAATTGAAGAAAAAGCCATGTGGGCTAGATACGGGTTGTAATGAAAATATTTGTACTTATACTAATTTTATTAGCTGTTTTAGTAATTTTTAATCTTGTAAACAAAACTAGAATTAAGTCACATGAAAATAAAAAAAACAAAGACAGAACAATTGATTTAGAAAAAGATCCAAGAACAAATGAATATAAACCAAAAGAATAAGCTTTAATTATGGTAGCATCTTCTATGGAAGAACTTGTATCACTTTGCAAAAGAAGGGGATTCATATTTCAATCTAATGATATCTATGGAGGAATAAAGGGTCTGTATGACTATGGCCCTATGGGAGTGGAGCTAAAAAATAATTTAAAGCAGGCTTGGTGGAAGTCTATGGTTTACGAAAGAGATGACATTGAAGGATTAGACGCATCAATTTTAAGTGCCCCTGTCGTATTGCAACAATCAGGTCATGAAGATACATTTTCTGATCCATTGGTTGATTGCAAGGTTTGTAAATCTAGGTTTAGAGCTGATCAAATAGAAAAGAGTGAATGTCCTGAGTGTAAGTCAAAAGATCTGACTGAGCCTAGACCATTTAATCTAATGTTCAAAACAGCTATTGGGCCTGTAGATGACGGTTCTTCATATGCTTATTTAAGACCAGAGACATGCCAGCAGATTTTTACTAACTTTAAGAATATTACTGACTCGACTAGCAGAGTAGTTCCATTTGGTATTGCTCAAATTGGTAAAGCATTCAGAAATGAAATTACCCCAAGAAATTTTATATTTAGAGTTAGAGAGTTCGAGCAAATGGAGTTGGAGTTTTTTGTAAAGCCAGGATCCGATGAAGAATGGCATAAATATTGGGTAGATAAAAGAATCGATTGGTGGCAATCACAAGGAGTGAATAAAGACAATTTAAATACCATCGAAGTAGATAAAAGTGAGCTATCACATTATTCAAAAGCAACAGTGGATATTATGTATCAATTTCCTCACGGAAAAGAAGAGCTTGAAGGCATAGCGAATAGAACCGATTTTGATTTAGGTTCGCATACTAAAAATCAAAAGGATTTTAATATTAGTGCAGATGTCAAAAAAAATGAACATTCTACAACTAAATTAGGAGTACAAAATTTAGACGAAAAGACTTCGTATATCCCCTATGTGATTGAGCCTTCGGCTGGTGTTGATAGAGGTTTACTTGCTATTCTTAATGAAGCTTATACAATAGAAACTATAGAAAATGGGAATACGCGAACAGTATTGAAATTAAAACCACATTTATCTCCTATAAAAGCAGCTGTCATTCCTTTGAAAAAAAATAATGAACAAATTGTTTCAAAAGCTAAAGCAATAAAAAATGAATTACAAAATCTTGGAATGGGAAGAGTAATATTAGAGAATTCAGGAAATATTGGAAAAAATTAT
>MDTE01182079.1_pt1 | contig 25042 bp, 20 predicted proteins | sample 811231 | NCBI WGS metagenome assembly MDTE01 (sample SAMN05326651, study PRJNA326480) | marine metagenome | isolation source: seawater | place: Indian Ocean: Red Sea | collected 2010 | reverse complement strand
TAGATCGGTAAAGGTGCCGCCAGTATCAATGGCGATCCGTACGCTCATGCGTTCAGGCCCGGTTGGTGCCGTAGGCGGCATCGATTAATTCGCCGGCGGCGAAGCGGCGCAGGTTGAGACGCGCAATGTCGATCGAATGAGCGGCTCCATCGACGATTTCCTCGGCCATGACTTCGCCGACGGCCGGACCAATTTTGAAGCCGTGCCCTGAGAACCCCGTGCAGAGGTAGAAGCCGTCGATGCCGTCGACCCGGCCGAGAACCGGGTGCCAGTCGGGGGTGACATCGTAGAGTCCGGTGTAGGAATTAAGCGCCAGTGCCTTGGTGAAGGCGGGCCAGCGCTGGTGCAGCAGGGCGGTGGTTTCGGCGATGAAAGAGGGATCGACCTCTTGGTTGTAGCCATCGGGCTCGACGTATTGATATTCCTTGGGGAAACCGCGGCCGACCAGGGTGCGACTGGCGCCGTCGGGTCGGTAGTAGATGGCCTTGGCCATATCGGAGAAGCAGAGTGCGGGGGGGCCGCCGGCTCGTGATGTGGCGAAGACGATTTCCTCTTCACGGGTGATTTGGAGGGGGACTTCGATCCCTGCCCAACGAGCGATGCGATCGGCCCAGGGTCCGGCGGCGTTAACTATGATATCGGTAGAGATCGAGCTGTTATTAGTTTGCACGCCCCGGACCGCGCTCTCCGAGGTGTGCAGACCCTCTACGGTGGTGAGTTGCTGGAGGGTGCCGCCCATATCGATGAAACGCTCGACATAAGCGTGGACAGAGGCCCGTGGGTCGGCGTAGCCGGAGCCGGGCTCGTAGGCGATGCGGTGGACATCGGCAAGGTCGATGCGGGGCTCGATCTCGTTGAGTTCAGCACGTGATAATTCGCGTACTTCCACGCCCAGCCGCTGGCCCATGGCGATATTGGCAGCGAAGCCATCAGAGACCGATTCGGGGGTTAGGAAAGCCCAACCGCAGTTGACGAAGCCGGGGTCTCCACCGATGCTCTCGTCGAAGTGGTGGAATAGATCGACGCTGCGCTTGACCAGCCGTACCAGCTCCTCGTTGGAGTAGTGTTGGCGAATGATTGCCGCCGAGCGTCCAGTGCCACCCGAGGCGATGAGCTGTTTCTCGATCAGGATGACATTTTTGAGGCCTCGTTTGACGAGGTTGTAGGCGGTGGCAGCACCGTTGATGCCACCGCCGATGACCACTGCATCAGCACTTTGCATAATCGCGTCCTTTCAGTCCGGGTGGATCCACGGTACCCGGCGAATAATTTCCTCGCGTTGCTTTTCCATCATTACTTCGATAACCGTCGGCCCCGGGTGTTGCAAGGCTTCGGCAAAGGGGGCGGCAAAAGCCTCCTCTTCCTCGACCCGCACCCCTCGTACCCCCATCGCCTGCGCCATCTCTGCCAGGCGTGGTACCTGCATATCGGTATCGATAGTGCGTCCGGCAAAGGTCTTTTCCTGCGAGCCGCGAATGGCCAGCAGTCCGCCGTCGTTGATGACGACAAAAACGACCCCGATGCCGTATTCGGCCGCGGTGGATAATTCGCAGGCGGTCATCTGGAAACCACCATCGCCGCAGAAGGCCACCACCTGACGTTGCGGACAGGCCACTTTGGCGCCAATGGCTGCTGGCACGGCAAAGCCCAGCGTCACGTAGTAGCAGGGATAGAGGAAGGTTCGGGGCCGGTAGACGGGAAATTCATCGAAGGCGCGATAGGCGATCGAAGTGACATCCACGACCGCGATGGCGTCTTCGTCTAGCGCTTCGCGCATGGCCGACATGATGGGTAACGGTGGTCTGGTAGCTTCTATCTCTCGTCGGTGTTCGTGCACCAGTTCGCCCCACTCCGGTTGGGGCAAGCCACCTTCCTGCAGCATTTCTATTAAAAGCGCTAGTCCCTGCTTGAGGTCCCCAGTCGCTCCGACTTCAATTTCCACCTCGCGGCCCAACTCCCCGCCATCGGGGTCGAGCTGTGCTCGGCTCGCGGGAAGTTCGAGGGTCCATCCCGAGGTGTCTATTTGAGTCAGCCTCGCTCCGGCGATCAGCAGTCCGTCGGCCTGCGAGAGCAGGGTCTGCCCCAGCTTGGCTCGGCAGTCGCTTATACAGAGCGGGTGCGCATCTGAGATCGCCCCTTTGCCGAGTCGGGTCATCAGCGCTGGTGCCTCGAGTACTTCCGCGAGGGCCTGGACTTCATCTGTGGCACCGGCTGCGATCGCGTTGCTGCCGACCAGAATCGCAGGTCGCCGCCATTTTCGTACTAGTTCAGCTACTCTTGCGAGTGCCGCGCGATCGGGAATCGGATGCGTTCCGGCTACGCGGTCGGGAATTGCGACTTCGGCCTCCATCTGTGCCACATCAGAGGGGATTTCGACGACTGCGGGTCCGGGTCTGGGGGCTCTGAGTGCTGCGAAGGCTGCCGCGACGACTGCGGGAATATCCTGCGGTTTTTCCGCTCGGCCATAGAAGCGGGTAATTGGTTTGAAAAAGGGTTCCTGGTCAAGACCGTGGAAGACTTTACTCCGGTCCCGGCTGTCGTGAGCGACTTCGGTTCCTCCAGTGATCAGCAGCACCGGCACGCAGTCGGTATAGGCGTCGCCCAGTCCGGTGGAGGCATTGGTCGATCCGGGGCCCGGTACCGTTAGCGCCACCCCCACCTCGCCCGTGGCCCGCGCATAGCCGTTGGCCATCAGGGTTGCACCTTGCTCGTTGCGGATCAGGTAGTGGTCGATCCCACCTCGGCGTAAGAGTGCATCGTATAGATGTATATTCTGGGTGCCCGGCATGCCGAAGAGCGAGCGTATGCCCTGGGCCTTGAGAGATTCGATGAGAATGTCGGCGCCTAACATCCATTGGGCTCCCGGTGGCGAGTTGTGGCAGGATTTCTTGTTTTAAGCACGTCATAAAGTGCAGCTACTGCTCTGGCGGTTCTCACTCGTCTTCGATCGTCTATCCGCCTATGCTGGTCGATGTCCGTAATCTATCGGGTTGCCGACTAAGGGTCAATCTCCATTGGTTCGAAAGGCGACTCAAGTGACGGCGTGCTGGAACGGGCCCAGATCCGGATCGGTGTTGTGGACGCCGCGGTAGGCGCTTTTTCCTCTCAGGTAGCGGATCTCCAACTCGACGTCGCGCACCCAGATCGGTGGTGTCGTTTCGGGATCGCGGCGGTGCAGGGTCATCTCGATCGAATTATCGCCCATCGCTGGCCAGTGATCCCGATCGAGTTTGAAAACAAACCAGTAGCTCGAATGCGAGCGGAAACGCGGCGCGCTCATCTGATAGGTATGGTTGATTTTGCGCATTGTGCTCGCGGGTAGATCCTGGTTGTTGAGTTTGAAGCTGAAGCGGTCCTCTTCGGTGGCTCGCATCACCCGGATGCGGAGGATTATTTCGTGGATTCGACCTGCTGTGCCCCAGCGCGATAAGTCGTCGCTGATAGGCAGGTGGAGTGCGACCGGCTGCTCTAGTTGCAAATCGGCCGGCAATTGCATGGTAGATCCGAGATCCGTCTGGGGGGTGTCGGCGGAGCGTCCGGTGGGGGTTGGGATGGCGTATATTTTGTCCTTGGTAGCCATGACGTCGGGATGGGGTAATTCGCGCAGTTGTTCGTAGAAGGATGAATCATAGGGCCAGTTGCCGGCCCAGTGTACCAGGTTGAGTCCATCAATGCCCTGAGCCCAGTAGTTTGAAGCCGCCGCGCGGATCATTTCTATTGGCGCGGTTCCCAGTCGATCGGTATCGACATTGTTGCGGATGACGCCGTGGATGCGGCACTCGCTGTCCCGGGCTGCCGAGACTAAGGGGCGGAAGTCGGCCGTGGAGTCGATCAGGGAGCTAGCGGCGAAATTTTCCGCGACCAAAATGTCCGCTATGCCTTCGCGGATCCATGTTTGCGGATCCAAGCCAAGCGAGCGAGCGCCTTCTATACTGGTGGGAATTCGCAGCGCCAGTTCGCGTTCGGGGTCGCTTTGTTTAACGGCTCTGTAGATGCGGCCGATCCAGTCGGTGAGGATCGCGCGACCGGCCTCGATCCGATCGGGGTGAAAGAAGGAACCACCGGCGTAGTGGTTGAGGTTGAGTTCGAAACCATCGATGGGATAGTTCTGCAGGGTTTCCTCGATCAGAGCGAAGCGCTGATCGCGCACTTCTGCGCGTGCGAAGTCTGCGAGGTGGGCGTTGGCTACATCGCCGCCGATGCTCAGTTCCGGGCCGAGGTCGGCCTGGATTTGAAGCGTGGGATAGACCAGGAGTTTTTTGCTCCGGGCGCGTTCGCAGACAATGCGCAGTGCATCGCGGCCTGCGGCGACCAATTGAGCTGCATTGCGGTAGGCGCGTTGAAAGACGATGTGTTCCCACTGGTGGCCGCCTCCGGGGCGGAACGGCTCGGTCGCCCGGCTTTCCGGCCCCCAGCGGTCGGCGATCTGGGTGTCGTGCAGGAAGGCGTTGCCGTAGCCGAGATTGAAGGCAAGGGCTTCGATCGGGGTACCGAGGAGCTCGTCGACAGCCGATTCGCATTCTTCTTCGTTGATCGGAGGTTCGTACATATAGATCAGGGTATGCCGCGAGTCGTTTTCGAAGATCAGTCGAGGTTTGGGCATGAGGTGATCCTTTGGAGCCATCCAAGATTGGTCTGGCTTGACAAGCGGATAAAATTGGAGAGTAGAGCAAGCCCGCTGCTGGATTCCAGTACAGGGGATCGGAAGCGATCACAGGCATCATCCGCATCTGAGCAATAGGGTTGGTCGGGAAAACCTTAATTCGTATTATTCTGCCAGTCAATAAAGGAGTTGGGGATGATCGAAGTACTCGAAACAGGATTGGTCTATCGCAATCCCAAACCGCTGCTGAAATCGGTTCACGCCTGGCATCCGACGCTGGCCCTGATGGACAATGGAGATCTACTGGCTGCTTACGATCTGGCCGAAGCGATAGGTGCCCTAGAGTATCGCACCTATCTTTCGCGTTCGACAGATGGTGCAAAGACCTGGAGCGAACCGGTGGAGTTCTGGTCGGATCCGGTCGAGGATCTGGCTCGGCGCACGGTGCGGATCAGCAAAAGAGCGGATGGGACGCTGATCGGTGCGGGGCGACGCAGTTATTGTCGACATCCCGATCAGGGCGGGTGGAATCCCGAAACCTATGGGGTTGAGCCGGGAGATTGGTTCGTGCTGAGGAGCGCCGATGGGGTGGTGTGGAGTGGGCCGGAGAAAGTGGAGCCGCCATTGCCCGGGCCGTACGAGGTCTGTCATGCCATCGTCGAGACTCGCGATGGGCGTCTGCTTTGGCCGACGGGCCTTTTGCGGACCTGGGAAGGCGAGGCGCCCGATGGACTCAAAGCGTTGGCGTTGCTCTCAGAAGATGATGGTCAGTCCTGGAACGGGTATCTCGAGATTTTTTCCGATCCACAGGGCGAGGTGATTTACCACGAGGTCAGCCTGATCGAGCTGGAGAATGGACGTCTCTTGGCGGTGGCGTGGCCCTTTAATGCGGTTGCGGGCAAGACGTTGCTGCCGGTACCCTATGCGATTGCTCCGGACGGTCGCGAATTTACCGTGCGGGGCTCGACTGGAATAGCGGGGGAGACCACAAAATTAGTACATTTGGGCGGAGATCGGATCTTGTGCCTGATGCGGCGGACCGATGCACCGGGTCTGTGGGCGGTGCTCGCCGAGATCAGGGGTAATGAATGGATCAACCTGGAAGAAGTCCCGCTCTGGCAGGGTTCGGAGTCGCGGATGCTGGGGGAGCGGGCTTCGGCGACGGAGTTGGCCGAGTTGCACTTCGGTTTTCCCAACCTTTTGCACCTGTCCGATAGCGAGATATTGGCGGCGTTCTGGTGTCGCGAGGATTGTATTCACAACATCCGCTGGTTGCGGATCGGGGTTGATTAGAGACCAGGTATGCATATTGGCGATCAGTGGATGAAATGGCGTAGTCTTTATAAGGATTTATCCGGGATCTTCGTCAAGCCCTTTCCGGTCGGCGTCAAATACTATCGGCCGCCGAGGTCCACCGAAGACTGTTGGGATGAGGACTTTTGTCGACCTCAAGCCGAGAGGGGCTGCGGTACCAATTGCGATGATTGGCAATGATGTAGTGGATATGCGATCGGGCGATTGGATTTTCTGCAAGGGGTGGGATTGGAAGTGGCTGATGGGGCTTTTGCGGTGGAGTTGAGGTTCGGAGAGGTGAAGGTGGTGTATTGTGAGGATCTATTGTTCTGAGGGAGGCTCAAGCATGGATTTGGATCGAGATAGATTTTTAGAAGAGGGTTTTTTGATTTTGCGGCAGGTGGTGCCGCCAGAGCGCTTGGCCTCGCTGCGGGCGGAGAGCGAGTTGATGGTGGAGCGGCAGCGGGCGATTTGGGCACAAACGCGGGAGGTGGGCGATCCGCCCGGAGGCGCGTGGGAGACGAGTGCGCAGCCGAGAGTGCATCTGGGGGCGGTACCCGAACTGGTGGATGAAGAGACGGCAGGTTTCGTCGAGTTTTGGTTGCACGAGAATACGCATGGCGTCAGTGCTGAACTCTTGGCAATGCCGCATGCGGCGCTGGCCGAGATGATGATGATGTGCAGCCCGGTCAGCGATCGGGGGCCGGCGTTATGGCACCGGGATATCCACCCATTCGATACTTCGCCGCTAGAGGGCTATACGGAGGATATCGCCGAGAACGGGCCGAGGTACGTGCAGTGGAATATCCCGCTCTACGACGACGATGTGCTGTGGGTTATACCGGGAAGCCACCTGCGTCTCGATACCGCAGCAGAACAGCAGCAGTTGAGGGCAGACCCGCGGGTGCCTTTGCCCAATGGGATACAGACCCGGCTCAAGGCCGGAGACGGCGTGGTCTATATTACGCCGATTTTGCACTGGGGGAGTAATTACAGCACCAAATTGCGGCGGACTTTGCACAGTGGCTACAGCAATTTTACCGCTTACCAGGATCTGAGTTTTACCCGTTATCTTTCTGTCGACGGACGGAATATGTTCGAGCGGTGGGAGCGAGCGAGTGCCCGCAGCAAGGATTTGACAGAGTCGGTGCTACGCTCGGTGCTGGTGGGGGATGTGGCCGGGTATCTTCGCGGTTTGGATGAACTGCAACCGGGGATTGGCGATAAAGGTAAGTGGCAATTGACGGCATTCCTCTGCAAGGCTGCCTGCTATATCAATGTCCTGCTGAATCCCGATGTAGAGGGAGTGATTGCGCCCTTGCGCCGCAGCGCCGAGGCCAGACATCCGACCAGCCTAAACTGGGGTCCGCAATTTGCCGAGCGTTTTACACCGGGTGAAGCTGCGGAATTGTGGCGGCGTTTTAGGCCCTTGGATCGTGCTTTACAATCCGAGGAAGAACACTATATTGCCGGTTTCCAGGGTGGCCCCATGCCTTATCACTTTAACAAAATGCCAACCGATCTCGATCTCGATTCCTTCATCGGCGGTTGGGCCAGAGAGGACTGAGCGCAGATTATGATAGGTGACCAGGTCGTATTGGAGTCATTTCGACAGGACGGTTTTGTCCACCTGCCCGGGTTTATGGACGAGGTGGAGATTGACGCAATCGATACCCAAGTTGTGGAGGTGATCGAGAATCTCGTGCCGACTCTGGATAGGACTGCAGCGATGTACGAGGACTACGAGCAGCCCGAGACGCTCAAACAGGTCAATATCCCTGCGGCGCTGGCTCCGGGACTCGTCGAGTTGCGCCAGAGCGCGAAGGTTCTGGGTTTAGTCGAGTGGTTGCTCGAGGACAAGGCAGTGGCTCAGTCGTTGGAGCTCTTTATCAAACCGCCAAGAGTCGGTACTCCAACGCCACCCCATCAGGACGGGTTCTACTTTTGCCTCGAGCCCAATGTGGCGCTGACGGCCTGGTTGGCTCTGGACGATATGGACGATGAAAATGGCACACTCCACTACGTCGCTGGTTCGCATAAGATGGGTGTGCTCGATCACGACGCGTCGCAGGTCTTGGGCTTTTCCCAGGGGTTGGTCGAGCGCGATCTGACAGAACTTGGTCGGGAAGTCAGCCTTTGTCTCAGGAGGGGGGACCTGCTGGTTCACCACAGCCTGACGATTCATAGGGCCGGGGGCAATCCGAGTACGCGGTTGCGGCGGGCTCTGGCGATGGTCTACTACGGGGCAAACGCCAAGCTTGACCCGGATGCGTACCAACGCTATCAGGAATCGGTCCAGATGCAGCAGAAGGATTTGGGTGTACGCTGAGTATCAAGGTGCCAATCTTGCAGCGGGGACGATATTTTTCGCGTGCGCACCAGACGTGTACTTTGAGATTGAAGAGGGTGTCCTCGACGTGGATATCGCTTAGGTCCTTCACCGCCCGTATTCCCCTCGGGCATTCCAGCCGGGATACTGTTCTTCGAGTGCGGCCAGGGTTTCCGCAGTATAGTATTCGTGGCCGGCGGGGGGGAAGCGGAAGAGTTCGCGCTCACGGGCCGAGAGCGTACCGATAAAAGACCGGAAATGTTCGTTCGTTCCCGAATTGGTATAACTGGCAACGCCCTCCCAATAGTGGTCGGCGCGACCGTAGATCCGGGTGACCGAATAACGCTGGCCGGAGCGGCCTGTAAAGAGGCTCGCCGAGTGCCATATATGGGTATTGAAAATCATGATGGTGCCAGCCGGGACGGTCAGCGGGATCTGTGCGTCGAGATCTTTGCCGTGTGGTTTGGGGATGATCCGCATCGGGGCCTGGTCGGCGGGGACCGCTTCGGGAAAATACCAGGAGCTGATTTGGCCGTAGCGGGGGTCGGCGTTGGCGGGCAGGAGCGAATTGTTACCATTATCGATATGCAGGTTGGGATGGATGCCGCTGGGGTCGGGGTAGCGGGCCCAGTTGTGTGCGTAGCGGAAGTGGACCTGCTCGGTGCTGAGGACCCGCTGGACGAATTCGATGAGATCCCAGTCGATGATGAGCCGGTTGAAGAACGGTTCGGCGTAGGGAAAGTCGTCCTTCAGCATGGCTCGTTCGGGAGGTTCGTCTTTGATCTCTTCCCAGGGGGGAAGGGTTTGGCGGATCGCAGCGGCAATGGCTGCTCTCTGCTCTTCCGGGTAGAAGTTTTCGACTACGACAAAGCCCTGTCTAAGAAAGGTCTCGAAATCTGCGTCGGATAGTTTCACAATCGTTCCTCGTCGGGGGGATGGTGTTTGCGAGATTAAGATAAAACGAGTCCTCGCGCTGGGCTACCCCAGATACATCTATTTACCCGCTCTCTTTTTTCGTATGTTGCGTCGTACTATCGCCGCTATTGGAGCAAGGGGTGTTGCTGCGCTTCCGTTCAGCGCCGCCGCGGTTTTGCTGAATTTCTGCGAGGATTAAATCCGGTCACTCCAAAAAGAGCAGAGATCGATGCGCGAGACACGGTTGGAGATGAAAATTGAAAGCAAGCAGGGACGATACTCGAGGTCGTGGGCAGTTGGTGCGCTCGCGGGGGCGCGCTATGTCGGGCGCGACATGACTGCGGTGCGGTGTACGCTGGACGCGCAGCTAGCGCACGATGGCTTCTACACCAGTGCTACCCGGACCAATCCGTCGATTTTTCGCATTGGCCGCTATCTGCTGACTCAGGACGCGGAATTCGAGGTGCAGGGTCCACTGACGGGGGGCGAGGCCGAGGTGGTGGCTATCCGCGACGGCGGCGAGATCTTTATTAGTGTTGGCAGCGATCAATGCGACCGCGAAATCGCCCCGCTTTTTCCCGACAAGCCCAAACAGATGTGTCCGCACCCGATCGCAACGGTGGCTTGGTCCTACACCGAGGTGAAAGACCACTGGGATCAGTTGCGGATCTACGGCGAGGTCTTTGTCGCGGGGCACGGTGTCCCGCTCCAGGACGCCGCGCTCGCCGAATTGGTAGATCTCGAGTACCTGCTGACGTTGCCCGAATTAGACTCGCTGCCCGATGCGCTGGTGCTCTATTGCGGCGCGGCGCCGTTTTTGACGGTGGTGGCCGAGGATGCGATTGCTCGCCACGGCTTGCCGGAAGAGACGGCTCAGGGAATTGGTGAACGTTTTCTGGTCCGGCTGCACGATCCGGTGCTCGAACGGACGATTGAGCACCATTTTGCGGCTTTGCCTCTGGGTGATGAACTGGCGGAGCGTCGCTTTTTTCGCCGCCGAATCTCCAAACCCAACACTAAGTGAGGACCGATGAAGAGATCGGTTGTTAGCACACCACGATATTCAGGTCGTCTTAAGAGCAAAGGTCAGGAGAGCAAGCATGGATAGATATACCGAGGTGGTCGAACGATTGAAGGGGCCTGTGGTGCCGCTCAATATCTGTTTTACGGCGCAGGGATTGATCGATTATCCGGCACAGCGGCACTATGTCGACTGGCTTTGTGAGCAAGGAGTGCCCGTCGTCCTGCTGACCTATGGCAGCAGCGAGTTTTCTCTTTTGAGCGACGCAGATCTATGGCGTTTGAGTGCTGAAATGGCCGAGGTGGTCGCCGGGCGTGCGCTGATGATAGGTTCGACAGGGTATTGGAATGTGAAGGTGTGCCGAGATTTTCTCCGCCATGCCGAACAGGCCGGACTCGACGGGGTGAAAGTACAGATGAACCCCTGGATGGGTCAGGTGGACCCGGCTCTTTTTATCAAGTACCACGATCAGATCCAGGATGCCGCATCGATTCCACTATTGCTCTGGTGCAATAGTGGGGGCCAGGGGGGCGTGCCGATTGAAGCGGTGGCTGAGTTGGCGCGGCGGCCCCAGGTAGTGGGAGTCAAGAACGACGAGGATCCATTCGGATACTACTACAACCTGATTCGTGCGACTATAGACGATAATTTCGCGGTGATCAGCGGGGGACAGATGCGCAATATCGCCTTCGGCTACCAGGTTGGGTCACCGGCCTATCTGTGCACGATTGCGCCTTTCCGGCCCGATATCGCCCTGGCGTTTTACCAGTTCTTGGTTGCGGGACAATACGACGAAGCCTGGCAGATGGTCTTTCGCTACGAAGACCGCTGGCTGTCCAGGGCGTCGGAGCTAGAGTGGTTGTTCAGTATCAAGACCGCGATCCACCTGCACGGTTTGTTTCCCGAACAGCACATGGCGCCGATCCGCGTCTACGATGAGGAAAAAGTGGCTCAGGTCCGCACCTGTCTTGAGGACGTTTTCGGCGAGATTCGTCAGGTGGGGATTTAAGCGCTGGTTCAAGCGGGATTTACCAGTCCGATAGCGTCTAGGACAGCTCCTATTTTCTCGACTTCGTCGTCGGTGGCTGAGACCATGGGTTGACGCAAGAAGCGCGAGGCGATGCCATTCAGCTCAAGGGCCGTGCGCCACACGGCTTGGGCGCCGCCGGGCATTTCTGCGGCCACCCCCCAGAAAGGTTCTTCGATTCCTGCGATGATTGCCCCTGCGGTACGGGCGTCGCCCTCTTTGAAGGCTTGCCACCAGCGCTGTGCGACATGGGGTGCGAATGAAGAGGGGTAGCTCATAAATGCGCTGACGCCGAAGGGCCATTGGGCATAGTTGCGCCACAGGCCGCCGCCGGTAATGAACTTCCAGCGGTCGCCGTAGCGGTGCATGGTGGCTTTGGCGTATTCGAGCGTGCCGTCCTCTTTGAAGGTGCAGATATTGGGCGTGTTGAGTAGGGCATCGAGAATATCGTAGCTGGGGTACCCCACTAACATCAGCGGCATGACCTCGGCTACTTTCTTATAGTGCCCGATCTTGCCCTGTGGCCGTGCGTTGTCTGAGGGCAGGACCATCAGCAGATCGGCACCGAGTTCGCGGCAGTACTCGGCGAAGTGTACGGCTTTGGCATCGGGCCAGCGTCGGGTGGCGGCGACGGTCAGCGCACGGCCGTCGACGCGATCGATTAGGAAGCGGGTTAACTGGCCGACTTCGTCGTCGGCGAGAAAATCGAATTGGCTGTCACCATAGGTCAGCAGGCTGACGGTACTGCCGCTCGCGATACCGACCTCGATGATTCTGCTGATGCCTTCCCAGTCGAGCTCGCCATCGGGAAGAAAGGTGGTGGGGATGGAGTTTACCGGTCCTTCGAGTTGGGTTTTAATTTCTTCTGGTACTTTGGCTGAGGGCATATGTTTTCCACTTCTGCGAATTTAACGGTTGCAAAAAAATAATCGATTGGGTGTTCTGAAGGTGCCGATTCTCGATAGATAGGATAATGCTTATCGTCGCCCGTATACGGTGCCGTCGCGTCCGACGGGGATCCGATTGGCAGCTGGAGTGGTGCCCGGTTCGGGCAGCGGCCAGGGATCGAGGCTGGTGCCAGTCGGACGGTGGCCTGTAGGCCGGCGAGGATTGCTCTGGTTCGATGTGTACTTGATATCCAGGTGGGGAGTGACTATGCGCTGGCCATTGGTGCCGTGAGAGCGCATGATGGCCTCTAAGACGCCGGTGGTCAGGTAGGTGCGCTCGACCGGGGTGGGGGGAGTCGCGGAGAGGAAGAAGTCTTCGATGTTGAGGCCGAGATAACTGAAGGCCGCATGGGCCTCCCCGTCATCGGTGTGGTATTCGAGTGCGGCGATCTCGGAACCAACGCGCTCGGCGTAGGCGAATTTTTTCAGATAGCCGTTATCGCCGAGCATCAGCACCGCGGCATCGAGACCGTCGGTGTATTCGAGTAGGAAGAGATGGGGGTCTTCGATCTGAGATGGGTCGATTGGACCTGGTTGATCTTCAATGGCGGCCAAGGCGCTTGTGGCTAGGGTGTGGGACCAGCGTCCATCTTCACCCGCGCGCCAGACCGCCTCGCCGGATAGGCACTGGACCGCGTGAATACCGGTTTCGCCGCCAGGACGTCGCTCGACCTGACACTGCAGGGCTTCGAGGGCGTGGTAGCCGTAGCGCTCAAGCATGTGGTAGGCGAGCGAAAGCGCTTCGTCGATGGGCGTTTCGAGCGGATGCTCCCAGTTGGGGCAGCGCCAGCTGATAGGCAGCGCCGAGCCGGCCCAGAGTGGTATGCCGAGAGCCTTGGCCGTCTCGTACATCCATTGGGTATCATCCCAGCGGTAGGAGAGGAATTTGTCGTTGAAGACCGGGATTGGTCGATCGAATTCGCTCAGAGTCCCACAGATTTGTTCGAAGAGGTAACGGCGGGGCAGCATTTCCTGGCCTAGAGCCGAGCGCGGGTAGTCGCCGTGTTCACCGATGAGCAAGACTGCGTCTACGGCTAACTCGGCCCCCCCGAGGGTGAGGGCTGCGCGGATGCTTTCGTAGACCGGAATCTGGTATTCGTAAGCGAGTTGGAGACCGATATCGCGGTCGTGGATTTGGTCGATATAGAGCGAGGCGATCTGGGTGCGCGGGGCGATGAGTCCTTCGTCGGTGGGAAAGCCGCGCAGGAATTTGGGTACGATCACACCGGCGTGGCTATTGGAGAAGAAGGTGGTGACGATGGCGGCGATGCGAAAGGGCATTTTATAGGTCTCCTGGGTATCTTGTCTTCGCAAAGGTAGGGGAAATAGTAGCGTTTTCCAACCGGCTGATCTTGATCCGGGCGGTCCAAAGCATCAAATTATGAAGAATCGAGAGACTTGTAGACCCATGAGAAAAGCCCTATGCAATTTACCGATGAAGAATTAGACCAGTACCGAGCTTTGGGTTATGTCAAAGGCCCGCGCGTCTTCTCCGACGCGCAGATCGCTGTGCTGCAGGAGCGGATCGACGCGCTTTTAGACGGTCGGGCCGATTTTCCCGCCCGGTTGATGGGGGAGACTGTCGAGCGCTCTGGTGCCAGGGGACAATTGCCCTCGGTCAAAGTCGTAAATTTATTTCGCCACGATTCGGTCTTCGCCGAGTTGGTGGGCAACGAGACGGTCGGTGTGCTGGCACACCAGTTGATGGCCGGGCCGGTGCGACTCTGGGAGGACCAGATGATTTACAAACCTCCCCATGACGCACAGGCCGTGCTGGCCTGGCATCAGGACTATACGTTTTGGGACCAAGTGGGGCCTGCGGAACTGGGTACCTGTTGGATCGCGCTCGAGGATGCGACGGTCGAGAATGGTTGTATGCACGTGGTGCCGGGTAGTCACCGCTGGTCGCTGGAGTACTCGCGCGAAGAAGTCGATACGGGCGATCCGGATTGGCTCTTAAAACAGCCGGGAATACCCGCCGATGCCGATTTGACGCCGGTGCCCTGCGAGGTTCCGGCCGGGCACTGCCATTTTCATCATTGCAAGACCTTCCACGGTTCGTACGGCAATCGCACTGCCAGTGCTCGTCGCAGCTATATCATGCATCTGATGCCGGGCACTACCCGCCGCATGGGCGACAATTGGAACGACCGACAGGGCGATGTCGAAATCGTGCCGGTTGGTGCGGTACTCAAAGGCGATACCTATCCCGAGTTGCAAGCCGTAAATCCGCAGAATTCAGGGCAGATCCCCTCGGTGAGAGCATAGTTATGGGTGTGGATTCGATCGAAATCCAGCCGCTTGCAAAGCGTCTCGACACCACGGTTGCGATACCCGGTTCTAAAAGCTACACCAATCGGGCGCTGCTGGTTGCGGCGCTGGCGGAGGGAGAGTCAAAGCTTTCGGGTGCGCTCTTCAGTGACGACACCGACTATATGGCGGAGTCGCTGCGCAAGCTAGGAGTGGTCGTCGAGGCGGACGAGACCACGGCCAGCTTTGCGGTTACCGGCAATGGGGGAAAGATTCCCGTTGCAGGGGCAGAACTCTATATCGGCAATTCGGGCACGACTTCGCGCTCGATCATCAGTTGTGTCGCACTCGGTCGAGGGACCTTTGTCATCGATGGAGATGAGCCGATGCGCAAGGCCCGGCCGATCGCCGATCTGCTCGATGCGCTCAAACAACTCGGTGTCGATGCGCGTTCGCGTTACGAGAATGGTTGCCTGCCGGTAGATGTCCGCGCCACTGGTTTCAAAGGCGGTCGCACCGAGCTCGATGCGGGTAAGAGCAGCCAGTTCCTCACTTCACTGATGCTGACCGGTCCCTGTACTGATGAGGGATTGCAGATTGAGATGGTGGGTGAGTTCAAGACGCAGTATATCGATATCACGATGGCGGTGATGCGAGCTTTCGGGGCGGAGGTCGAGCACGACAACTATCGCCGTTTTCGGATTCCCGGCGCTCAGCGCTACCGGGGTTGCGACTACGCAGTCGAGCCCGATGCTTCCAATGCATCGTATTTTTTCGCCGCCGCTGCGTTGACCGGTGGTCGGGTGCGAGTCGAGGGGCTTTCGGCCGATTCGGCACAGGGCGATATCCACTTTGTCGATGTGCTCGAGGCGATGGGGTGCACTGTCCATCGAGATTCGGTCGGGATTGAGGTCGTCGGTCCAGCGAAACTCAAAGGGATCGATGTCGATATGAAGGCGATCTCCGACACTGCGCTAACCCTGGCCGCACTGGCGCCATTTGCCGAGGGTCCAGTGCGGATCCGCAATATCGAGCACTCGCGCTGGCAGGAGACCGATCGGGTTGCGGCGATGGCCACCGAGTTGGAGCGACTCGGCGTGGCGGTGGAGGAGCACCAGGATGGTATCACTGTGATCCCGTCTGTACCCCAGCCCGCAGCGATCGATACCTACGCGGACCATCGGGTAGCGATGAGTTTCGCGTTGGTGGGGTTGAAAGTGCCGGGTGTGCGCATCAACGACCCCGGTTGTGTGCGCAAAACCTTTCCGACCTACTTCGAAGTCTGGGACAGGCTGAGGAACTGAGCGATGGCAGTGCAATGGCCTCCCAAGTTGATCTTCAACACCGACGGCCACTGGATCATCAATTATCAGGACCGCTGGCAGACCGAAGATATTGTCAAGATGATGCCGATGCTGGTTGAAGTGGGCGTCGACGTGCTCTCGGTGCTGGTCGGGATCGACGATGACCTATCGTGGCGTGGCAGTCCGCGTGGTCAGTTGTGGGGCGATAATATTACCGAATGGAACCCCGATCCCGCGCCCTCGGATATCCACGGCAACAAAATGGATTCGAACGAGGTGCTGCATGTACATGGTCGGCCGGTCAGGGCGGTTGATGGCAAGGTGCCCCGGAACGCCCACGAGTGTTTGCACGGATTATTCGCCAAGCTGATCGCCGACGGTCACGATCTGCTGCAAATCTATATCGAGGCGGCCAGGAAATACGACTTGGGCATCTGTGCCGGCTTCCGGATGAACGATGCCCATATCTGCGATGAAGCACGAGGGTGGTTTGGGCGGTCGCCGCAGAAAATCGAGCGTCCTGATCTGATGATCGGCCAGGCAGTGCCGAGGGGAGTGCACGGTGCTCCGTGGGGGTTTTCGTGGCGTTGGGATTACGCTAAGGAAGAGGTTCGACAACGCTTTCTGGGGCTCTTCGACGAGACGCTGACGCGTTACGACTTCGATGGGTTGGAGATCGATTTCAGCCGCGCACCGCCTTTTTTTCGCCCCGGGCAAGTCTTTGCCAATATTCCGGTGCTGACGGAGTTTATGCGCGAGGCCAGAGCGTTGGTGGTGAGGCAGGGTGAGCGTCGGGGCCGGCCATTGCGACTGGTCGTGCGAGTGCCCGTGGGGTTGGGTGAGAACCTGGAGGCCGGGATGGATACTGAGACTTGGATTCGCGAGGGCCTGGCCGATATTGTGGTACTGGGCTCGCCCGGTTACTGCGTCCACGAGATCGATATTGCGCCGGCGGTAGCCTGTGCCGGGGAGAGCGGAGTGCTGGTCTTCGCGGGTTTTGACGGAAGTACCTATGAGGTCTCGCCGCAGGAGGGCTATGAGTGGAATGTCTCGAGCGTGTTGCGGGCGACGGCACTCAATGGCTATCGCGATGGGGCGGCGGGTCTGCATCTTTTCAATTACGACTATCCCTCGCACCGTGCCGGACCGGCGCAGAGCGATGATTTCAATGAGTACGACCCGTATCATCTCGAGACGATAAGAGAGTTGAAAGACCCCGCTCTGCTGGCACACCGCAATCGGTGTTACTACTTGCCTTCGCCGCACCACAATTCGGGTGCTGACCACCGGCTCAAATTGCCGCGAAAATTGGCACTCCGAGGTCGGGGGGCGGGTAGTGGGCATGCGTTGGAAATTGCGGTGCGCGATGATATTGCGAGGGGGCGGACCGAGGGGCGGGTGGTCAGTACGGAATTGCGGTTGCGGTTGACGAATTGGGAGACTTCGGTGGAAAGATTACACTTGGAAGTCAATGGACACAGGGTAGATTTTGCTCCGCAACGCAGGGTGCAAAACAGCCGAGGACAGGAGTGGTTGGTCTTTGTCGATCCGCCTTTGGTGACGGGAGTGAACGAGATTTTGCTTTTGTTAGCAGGGATCGTGACGCCAGACCCCTGGCCAAGTTTGGAACAGTGCGAGATACTGGTCCTGGCTCGCTGAGCGAATCAGGGAAGGCGCAGAGTACTGATCTTTACAGCGATCAAAATCACATCGAACACTATGCAGATGGTTAAATCATGAGAATAAAAGCCAGATGGAAAAAGGAGCCGGGCTGGCGGCTGATCGGATCGCGGCCGCTCGATAGCGCCAAATCGCAGGCGCCGGGGATCGCGTGTTTACCCGATGGAGGGTTTCGCTTGTTCTACACGGCGGTGGGGCCGGCAAAACCCTTTCCCAGATGTCAGGGCTATATCCTCAGTGCGTATTCGCAGGACGGGCTTGAGTTTGTGTCTGAGCCGGGGATTCGCGTGGCGCCGCAGCCGGAACGCGCGCATATGTCGCTCAGGCTGCTGGCGCCTTCGGTTACGCGATGTGCCGACGGCCGCTGGCGGATGTATTTCGAGGCGCGGGGAACGGCCGACCTGCCGACGGTGATTTGCAGCGCTCTTTCCGAGGATATGTTGGATTGGAAAATCGAGGAGGGGATTCGTCTACAGGGCAAAGGGAGCGTACGGGCGCCGCGCTACTTGGCTGCGGAGGGGGGAGCCGGGCGCTTGTATTGTTGTGGCTCGCACGGGGACCAATCGGGGATTTTGAGCGCGCGTAGCGAAGATGGATTGGGTTTTGAATTGGAGGCGGGGTATTTGTTGCAGCCGCTGGATAGAGACTTGGAATCGGGGAGTTTTTCAGCGGCGGAGGTGGTGCCGCCACAGGGACCTGACGATGAGTGGACGATGTTCTATTCGGCTTGGCAGGACGCGCCGCCAGGCGCGGAGGTGCCGCCGCATCCGAGTCTGGACAGCAGCCTGAGCGAAGATTTCGCTGCCGCATCGATTGCCTCGGATATGGCTGGTTTCCGTTCGCGGATTTACAGTGCTTATTCATCCGACGGGATCAGGTGGGAGCGGGGAGAATGTGTGGTTGAAGGAGTAGGATATGGAGGGGAAGGGGTGGATGCGGTTCATGCGGAGGATATGGCGTTGGTGGCGTTGGGTGGTGGCAGCTACCGAATGTATTATGCGGCATGCGACAAAGACGGTAACTGGGGCATCGCCAGCGCTCTGAGTGAAAAATAAAGAGGAGCAAGAAATGGCTAAACTCGACCAAGTCAATACGACGGATATCGCTGCGGCGATCCGCCTGGGGTGTCGGACGATGCAGAATGTCTTCGATGCCGACGACGGCGGAGTACCTTTTTTTCGCTCGCTGATCGAGCCCGATACGCTCCTGGCGTTCAGTCCGGTGCACAGCGAGGCACACGTGCCTGGGCGTCATCTCAACGCACTGCTCAGCGCTGAAGACACTATAGGCGTGGCGATTGATGAGCAGGCCGTGGGTAATCACCGCCGCGCAACCTTTTTGTCATATGGCGGCACGGTGGCACTGCCGCTCAACCGCGAGACGGTCGACGGCCCGCCGTTCAACTTCTGTCCGCACAATTTGCGCGAGGGTTTCCATGCCCTCTATGCGCTGGTCCGATATCGGGACGATCGGGAGGCGCGGGAGCTGGCCGAGCGCAGTATCGCGGCAATTGGCCAGTTGTGGAGCCCGGATAGCGGGTGGGATCTGCAGGCGCTCGGCGATTTAGGGCTCAGTTTTCAGGATTGCCGAGGATTTATTCAGGGTGAGGCTCGGATGCTGGGGCCGCTGGTCAAATACTATCGTGCTACCGGTTATGCACCGGCGCTTGAACTGGCAATGGCGGTGAAAGAGAAGGCGCTCGAAGAGTTTTATCTCGCCGATGGCTGCTTCGATCAAGAGCGCTTCATCACCACTCATAGCCACTCGATTACCTGTGTGCTCTCATCGCTGGCGCAGTTGGCCGACCTGCTCGGCGATGGCACACTGATGCTGCAGGTGATGGCTTTTTGCGAGGATGGACTCTGGGCGATGCGCGATGAATTGGGCTGGTCCTGCGAGTCGACGGAGCAGGAAGACAGCGATCACGGTGAGACCAATAATTCGGGCGATATTCTGGAGACGGCGCTGATTCTGGGGCGGTGGGGGTTTGCCGAATACTACCACGATGCCGAGCGTATGCTGCGCGGGCATTTGCTACCGTCCCAGGTGCGCGACACCTCGTTTATCGAAGATCCTCCCAATCCCGATGGGGTTGATGGGTTGCGCGCCGTGGCTGATCGCCACTTGGGGGCCTATGGGTTTCCAGCGCCTTACGGCCATAAATCAGTGGGTGAGGGGCGGAAAAATTTGTCGTTCAATATGGATATTGTCGGGGGCACAGTAGCTTCACTCTGCGAGGCGTATAGGGAGGTTGTGCGCAGCGAAGAGACGGGACACTGGGTCAATCTGCTCTTCGATCACGAGACAGAGGCGGTGCGGGTCCAATCGCCGTATGGAAATGATGGGCTGGTCGTCGAGCTGAAGCAGGCGGGGCCGCTTTTCGTGCGGATTCCGCCGTGGATCGAAGAGGCCGAGATCGATGTGACGGGGCTGGATCGGACGCCGATTGCGGGTGATGATTATCTGTTCATTGCCGAACCGCCAGTGGGCGAATGCATCGCAATCAAGTTTCCGCTCAAAGAACAGGAGCTGGTCCTCTCAGAGCGTTTGCACATTCAGCCGATCAGGGTGCGGTTGCGCGGCGATGCAGTGATGGCGATGGATAATTTCGGGGCAGATTTGACCTTTTTCGATGCCTACGCATAGGCTGGGTTGATGCGATGACGATCGCCATTGCCGGCAAGCAGCTCTTCCTCGATGATACGTTGATTGCATCGAGTTGTCAGATCGAGCGCACCTATCACCGTCCCGAGATGACCGGTGAAATTCTATTAGCGATCGATCAGCCCTATGAAGCCGGGGCGCAGTTGGGGCTCTATTGCAGTGTGATGCGCGAAGGGGGCGTCACGCGGCTTTGGTACGAGGTTCACTCTGATCGACTGCGCCATATCAGCTATGCTGAGTCCGATGATGGATTGAACTTTCGCAAACCGCTGCTCAACCTGCACCAGCTGGGCGGCAGTACGGCCAATAATGTAGTGATGCCCGACCCGGTAGCCGGTAGTGCGCCCTGGATCGACCCGCACGCGGACACGGATCATCGTTATCGAGCATATGTAAAGGCCTATCCCGGCTGGCCGGATGAGCAAGGTCCCAGTGAATTTCGCCACTACGCCTCGTCTGACGGGCTGTATTGGACTCGTGAGGAAGTGGATCCGATTGGCGATTGCGATACCCAGCATATCGCGTTCTGGGATCAGCGGTGTGGTCGCTATGTGATGTATACGAGGAAGTGGTTCCGCTTCGACGATAGGCATGACAACTACCGCACTGTCCGTAGGCTCGAATCGGACGATTTGGTCCATTGGCAGGACGGTGGTGTGGTCCTGCAGGCGGCTACGGAGGAATTGGCGGCGCGGCCGACCCATACGGGGCAGCCGGCGTTGGATTACTACGGTGCAGCGGTGTTCCGCTATCCGGATGCCAGCGGTTTCTATCTCGGTCTGGCTGCGGCCTACTGGCACTGGTTGCCGCGCCTGGAGAAAGACCGCTGGGGGCCGAGTGGCGACCCGCAGCACGCAGTGATCGAAAGGTTGCGGCCGGCAGCGATGGATGTGCATCTGGTGATTAGCAGTGACGGCAGGGATTTTCGCCGTATTGGGGATGGTGCGCCGTTTATGGGACTGGAAGCGGAGGGGAGTTTCGCTTCGCGGATGGTATGGGCGATGCCCAACCCGATTCCGATGGGCGAAGAATTGTGGATCTACTATATCGGCAGCAACAAGGACCACGATGGCTTTGTGGATTCGGCGGCCGGCGGCGAATTGAGCGGGCTCTCGCGGGCCGTACTCCGAGTGGACGGTTTTGCCAGTTTGGATGCTGATCGCGAGGGAGGTGAGTTTAGCACGCCGCTGATGCGTTTCGCTGGCGAGAGGTTGGAACTCAATGTCGATACGGGCGGTGGGGGGTGTGTGAAGGTCGAGGTGCAGGACGAGGCGGGAGTGCCGATTGCAGGCTTCGCGATGGACGATTCGATTCCGGTCTGCGTCAATTCGACCCAGGCGGTCGCGCGGTGGAAAAAGAGTGCGATCGGCGCATTGAGGGGGCGGCCGGTCAAGCTGCGATTTGCTCTGCTCGATGCACGGCTCTATGCCTTTTCGATTTGAGTGGTTGTCCTTGCTATCTTCGGGTGGCACGCACGATTCAGGCGCTGTACGGGATAGTAATTTCTCTTTCGCAACGTATCTCGATTCACTGAGTATGCCATGGATCTCGATTGCGCATTATCCGATTTTCCGCGGGTGAATCTTCTCGATACTCGTACCCCTTTGCATCCACTTCCGCGGCTGAGCACCGCAGCGGGTGGCGCGGCGATATCGATCAAGCGCGACGACGCAATGGCGCTGGCCTTCGGCGGAAACAAGGTGCGCCAACTCGAATACTATCTGGGTGACGCGCTGGCCAAAGGGGCTGATACAGTGCTGATAACCAGCGCGGTCCAATCCAATTTCATGCGGCTGACGGCCGCTGCCTGCGCCAAACTGGGATTGGAATGCCATGTGCAGTTGGAGCAGCGGGTGCCCGACCCGTCGGCGCTTTATCTGACCAACGGCAATGTGCTTCTCGACCGGCTCTTCGGCGCGATTTTTCATGATTATCCCGAAGGCGAGGATGAGATCGGTGCCGATATGGCCCTGGAGGCATTGGCCGGTGCACTGTGCCAAAGAGGTCGTGTCCCCTATATCATTTACCTCGGCCCCGATCATACGCCCTACGGCGCGCTGGGTTATGTCCGTGCTTGCGGGGAATTAGTTGCGCAATTCAAAGATTCAGGCCACCAGCCCGATCGACTCTTCGTTGCTTCGGGCAGCGGCCATACCCATGCCGGCCTGCTTTTCGGGTTGCGCTCGCTCGGGATTGCCATACCGATAGAGGGTGTCGCAGTACGGCGGCGGGCGGACCTGCAGATTCCCCGTATCATCAATCGCTGTAGGCAGATTTCCGAGCTGACCGGGTTGAAAAATCGCGTCCGTGACGAAGAGGTGGTGGTGAACGACGTGCATCTGGCCCCGGGCTACGGCAGGCTCGGTCCGGGCGCCGGTGCAGCGTTGCGCAGCATAGCTGTCAACGAGGGGATCGCAGTCGATCCGGTCTATACGGCCAAGGTGCTCGCCGCCTGTCTCGACTGGGCCGGCGCGGCCGGTCCCGATCAGCACGCGCTCTTTATCCACACCGGCGGTATCCCGGCGCTCTTCGCCTATGGCGAGATGGTGGTCGGAGAGGCCTGAAATTAGGCAGAGCGGAGTCTTGAACGGCGGCGGGCCTAGATCTTTTTTGGCGCGATCTCCGAATTCACTCAGTGTCTATGCTAAAGCGCATCTGGCGAAAGCGCCCGCAGAGCTCCTTGACCCTTGCTCTGATCGTTGCGGGATCCTCTCTTTTGAGCGCGTCGGCGATCGCGTCAGCGATCTCGTCGGCGTCTTCGGGGTCCATGCCCGTCCGCGTGAGTTCCTGAACACCCAGCCGCAGTCCGTGTCCGCCCAACTCGTCGGGTACGGTGGTGGCGCCGGCGATGAGTCCGCAGGCTTCGAGCTGGTTGGCCAGGTCCCGACCTTCACCGTATTCGCCGATTGCCAGGATCAGCGTATGCGACTCGGTGAAATCGAGTTCGGCGCCCAGCAAGCGGACGCTGCGCTGGTGCAGCGCGCGGCCCAGAGCTTTGGCATTGGCAACGATGGCCGCGGCATGCGCATCGCCATAGGTTTGCCACTCCCAGAAGGTCGCAGCTAATGCCGGCAGTCGCCCGAGGTGGTGATTGCTGGCAATCAGGGGTGCCAACGCGGGGCCTATCTGTGCGGCAAGAGTCTGATCGTTGGTGAGAATGAGTCCGCCCTGAGGCCCGGCAAAGGTCTTGTGGGTACTCGAGACGACGACGTCGGCACCCTCGGCGAGCGGGTCTTGGAAGTGTCCTCCGGCGATAAGGCCGAGTACGTGGGCAGCGTCGTATATGAGGTGTGCTCCCGGGCTGTAACGGTCGAGCGCCTCGCGCAACTCGCGCACCGGTTGGGGAAAGAGAAATACGCCCGAACCGATGATGACCATCTGGGGTTTATGTCGTTCGATAAGGGCTGTGGTGGCGTCGAGATCGATGTTGGAGCGCGGCCCGTCCCAGGGTATGGAGATCGAATGCAGATCGATTCGCAGATTTGACTGGGCGAGTTTGTAGGCATAGCGATGGCCATTGTCGACTTCGAGAACCGTGTCTCCTGGACGGCCGAGACCGAAGGTAGCAGCGAGTCCGGCGACATTGCCAGAAAGGGGACGCAGATCGATGTGGGCGGCGTTGAATAGCGATCGCCCGAGTTGGTGCGCCTGCTCTTCAATCTGGGCGATATAGCGATTGCCCTGGTAATGCCGTTGGTGGAGGTCGATGCCGATATAGTTGCCGTAGCGGCGCTGGAGTTCTTCGCTGATCAGGCCCTCGACCAGGGGGCTGGGGACGTTCTCTGAAGCGATGAGATTAAGGCTTTCGGCGCGATAGTCGCGATGCTGGGCGAGTAGCTTTTCGAGTGGTTGCAGTGCTTCGGGTCGCATGGGATCTACTTTCTATTAAAATCAGCCGCCGCAGCCTATAGCCGCGTCGGTAGCCGGACCGCCGTCGCCGGAATAGCCCGGCTGGCCGGTGCCGGTGATGGTGCTGATAAAGCCGGTTATGGCATCAACCTTGCGGATCCGGCTGTTCAGAGTGTCGAATATATAGAGATTGCGGTCGGGGTCGAAAGCAATGCTGTAGGGGTGGTTGAGCAGGGCGTCGGTGGCCGGACCGCAATCGCCGCAATAGCCCGACTGGCCGGTACCGGCGACGATGCTGATAATTCCGGTATCGAGGTCGAGTCGGCCAATGCAGTGGCTGTCGCCATCGGCGATATAGAGCTGGCCGTCGGGGCCGAAGCAAAGGTCGCGTAGGGTTGCGAAACTTGTTTCGCTGGCGTGGATGCCGTTGGCCATGGGTCCTGCTGCGCCGGTACCGGCGATGGTGGCGATGAGGCCGGTCGTGGTGTCGACTCTACGGATGCGGTTATTGCCTCGATCGGCGATGTAAAGGTGTTGCTTAGGGTCGACGGCTAGTGCGAGCGGACCGGAAAGAGCGGCCGCAGTGGCGGGTTCGCCATCACCGCTAAAGGCGTCGTTGCCATTGCCGGCGACGGTGGTGATGAGGCCGGTCGTGGTGTCGACTCTACGAATGCGGTTATTGCCGGTGTCGGCGATGTAGAGATCTCCGTGTTGGTCGACTCGTGCCGCATGAGGCGAAAAGAGACTGGCGGTGGTCGCCGTGCTCCCATCGCCGCTGCACTTTCCCTCCCCGTTGCCGGCGGCGGTGGTTATGATATGGCTCGTTGCGTCGATTTTTCGGATGCGGTTTTGATGAGCGTCGGATAGGTAGATATGGCCATGTTGGTCGAGCGCCAGGCGCATGGGATGAGTGGAAAGAGTTGCTGCGGTAGCGAGTTGTCCGTCGCCTGGGTCGGCATTGCCACCGCCGGCAATAGTTGTGATTATGCCAGTGGTAAAGTCGACTTTGCGGGCGCGGCAATTGCGCACATCGGCGAAGTAGAGCGCGGATCGGGAGGCGTCCATAAGCGACTTCTATCCTCTGCGGTTGCCGATACCCAACCGCTCGCAGACCGCGTCGAATTCGTGTTGAGTGGTTGAGTTGAGTGGCTTGGCTGGTG
>MDTE01142282.1_pt1 | contig 25049 bp, 22 predicted proteins | sample 811231 | NCBI WGS metagenome assembly MDTE01 (sample SAMN05326651, study PRJNA326480) | marine metagenome | isolation source: seawater | place: Indian Ocean: Red Sea | collected 2010 | reverse complement strand
TATTTAAATACAAGCGGCTTAAATGTATAGCCAAAGAATTGTTGTAACTGGTGGAGCTGGATATATTGGCTCACATTTCTGTAAATATGCGAAAAGTAAGGGTCATCAGATATTCACTATCGATAATTTATCTACGGGATATAAAAAGTTTGTAAAATGGGGTGATTTCTTCATGATTGATGTTAGGGAATCAAATAAATTATATGAAATACTCGCAAAAATAAAACCAAACTTTTTAGTTCATTTTGCAGCTTCAGCTTATGTACAGGACTCTTTTATTAATCCTTTAGATTATATTTCCAATAATATTGGAGGAATGGAATCAGTTACGAGAATCTGCACAGAACTTTCAATCCCTATTATATTTTCATCTTCTTGTTCAGTATATGGAGAAGTAAAAAGTTTACCCGTAGATGAGGAATCAGAACTTATCCCTTTAAGTCCTTATGGGGAAACAAAGCTTTTATGTGAGAAGATTTTAAGATGGTGCGAGAAATCATCAAATTTAAAATATGTTTCTTTGAGATATTTCAATGCAGCAGGAGCGGATTTTGATAAAGAAATTGGAGAAAATCATAATCCAGAAACACATTTGATTCCTCTCGTAATTAAATCTCTTAATGAAGGTATAAAGCTTAAAATATTTGGTAATAATTATAATACAAACGATGGTACTGCAGTTAGAGATTATATTCATGTAAATGACTTAGCAAGGGCTCATTTAAAAGCAATAGAGTATCTTCATTCAAATGGAAAATCTGATTTTTTTAATTTAGGTAGTGGTTATGGAACAAGTATTATGAATATTGTTAATACTCTTGAGTCAATAGCAGGCTTAAAGATTAAAAAGGAATTTTGCCCTAAAAGAATCGGTGATCCATCTAAATTATTTGCAGATATAAAAAAGGCAAAAAATATTCTTAGTTGGGAACCAAAATACTCTAAAATTGAAACTATTCTTAAATCAGCATGGGATTGGCACAAAATATCAATTTAGATTTATTTGATTTTTCAATCTTTTAAAATTTGAAATTAATTCAAGCATAATTTATGAATCTAATTCCAGAAAATAATAAAAAGAATAAGATATCTTTATACCCCTTAATAGAATCTAAAAATATATTTTTTTCTATTTACAAATCTTTTAAAAATAAAAAAAAATAATCAATATGAAATTCTTTATAAATCCAAAAATCTAATACTTTATCCACGTTCAACATTATCTTTATTAAGAATTTACCAATACCTAAATTCTTTTCAGAATAAAAGAACAATATTTATACCAGATTTTATATGCAATGAATCATTATCTTTATTAAGGGAAACAAATGCAAATATAATCTTTTATGACCATACACTTCTCAAAAATACAAAACTAATATCAGATTTAAAATCTAAAGAAGTGGATATTTTTTTGTTTGTAAATTACTTTGGAAAAAGAATTATAATGAATAATGATTTATTAGAATTTATTAAAAGAAGTAAAATAACATTAATAGAAGATAATACTCATTGCTTAACTTCATATGAAAATAGTTTTTCTGATATAGAAATATATAGTCCTCATAAATTATTTGGAATAGAAGATGGCAGCATAATAAAATTTAAAGAATCTTTTGAATATAAACAATTTAAGAATTTTTATCGATTTCAAAAAAATAAATATAAAGATTTTAAACTAAGAAGAATTATAGATTTTATAAATTTATACTTAAAAAGAAAGCTTAGAAAGGTCTTTGGATATAGATATCCAGAGTTAAATTTTAATAAACATAACAGCTCAAAATTCAAGATAAATTATAGTTTGGGCGTATTGTCTAAAAAATTATTAAATCTTAATTGCGAAAAAATAGATTTTATTAAAAAGAAACGAGTATCAAACTATAATTCATGGAAGAAAAATTTAAAATTTATACTACCTTTTTTGAAAATGGAAAATTTAGAATATATGCCTTATCTAGGTATTGTTAATTTTGAAAATACGAAAGAAAGAACGAATATTTTAAAAAAATATAATTTATATGGATTGCCTTTTGGAAATTGGCCTGACTTACCGCCTGAAGTAGTGAAATCAAGAGATAAATACAAAAATGCAAAGATAAGGTTTAAGAATCAAATAACACTCCCTATTCATCAGGATATTAATTTAATATTAATTGAGAAATGTATAAAAAGATGTTTTGAAGAATATATAAATTCATTCAAAATAGTTTACTCGTCAACAAAAAAAGAAATAAAAGTTATAGAAAACGAAAAAATTATTGGTAAGTTTCTTATTTTTTATGACTTAAAGAATAATCAGACTATTTTTAACTTGAAATTTTACAAAAAATTTAAAACAACATATTGTAATTCGCGACAGTTTTTTTATAAATTTGGTGAGGGTATAATAAAAAGATTAATAATTAAAAAACAATTTAATTTCCCAGAGAAGTTTACTATAAAAGTAAACTAATTAACCTAAAAATTTTTTTTTAAAATTCTAAATATGAGAATTGATAAAATTTTTCCAAAATTAAATTTCTTATATTGGAATAATCCAATAAAAAAATTAAAGAGAAAAAAAAATAAATTTATTGTTGATGAAATAAATTTTTATGAATACAAACAAATATATGAAAAATTAAATTTCATAAATCTTTCTCATATTCAAACACCTGGTTATTACCTTAATAAAAAAGGTTCATATTATCTTAAAATTTCGAACAAAAATCATATATATGGAATCATAAGCTTAACAAAAAAATCTTTTTGTTTGGGCTTGATAAACTTTATTAGAATTAATGATGGACCATTAATTTGTAAAGAATTCCATAAATATAAATACCTTGTTCTAATTAAAATTATTAAATTCATAAAAAAAAAATACACAAAATTCATATCTTTATCACCCCCTCATATTTACAAATATGATCAAACTTTTAAAAGACTAAATTTTATAAAATTAAGATCTTATCCGAATAAAACCTACATATTGGATTTACTTAACTCAGAGCAAGAACTTTTAAAAAACCTTAGAGGGAATTGGAGAAATGGACTAAAAAAAGGATTAAAATTAGCAAAAGCTAAGGAAATAAATGATATGGGTTTGATAAAAAATATTCTTCTTGATTACAAAAACTATGCAATTAATTTATCATTTAGTCCCATAAATAATGAAAAATGCATGCAATGGATATTTAACAATTCTGAGAGTAATGGGCTATTAGGTTTAAAAATATATCAGGCTTATACTTTAAAGGAACCTGAAAAGAATCTAGGTAGCATTGGAGTATTATTCTTCAAACAAAAGGCTTTATATTTATTTGGATTCACTAATGATATTGGTAGAAAATATCAGGCCAATACTTTGTTACTTTGGCATGCAATAATTGAGAGTAAAAAAAAGGGATTGAAGGAATTTGATCTTGGTGGTTTTAATAAAAAAACATCTAAAGGCATTAAGAAATTTAAAGAAGGATTAAATGGAAAACTTTTAGAAAGGTTAGGGGAATATATTTATATAGGATTGTTTTAAAGAATTATATGTTTCCAAATAAAATTAAACTAATGAATAATTTTTTTATTTCTAATAAATATTTAAATATTTTTTACAGTTTATCTTCAATATTTTTAATGCTTATTACTTGTTTGCCACCATTTAGATCACTAGACTCTATTGGTGCAACCTTAAAAGGATACTATTATGTTAATTACTTTGAACTAGGATTTATAAAAAGAGGTCTTATTGGGAGTATTTATAAAATTTTTAGCCTACAAAATTTTCTTACTCCATCAATTCTAGTCCTAAGCTCTCATTTAATTTTTCTAATCACCTTTGGTATTATTTTTTGGAAATATGTAAAATACTGCTTTTATAATTTCAAGTTAAAAGATAAAATTTTCTTCTATACGTTATTTCTTTTGAGTCCTGTATTATTTTTAAGATTAGGTTATGACATAGGAAGAATGGATTTAATTTGTCTAATTTTATCATTATTAAATATAATTTTTATACAAAAAACTTCTTACTCTTTTTTTAAAAAAAGTTTGTTTATTTCAATAAGCATATCAATACAACTTTTAATTCATGAAGCATCCCTGCTAATTTACACTCCTCTAGTTTTAAGCCTTCATTTTTACAAATTACCAAAATTAGAATTGCTTAAATCAAAAAAAATTATCTTACTTTTTTCTTTACCTTTATTTGTTGGCCTGATGCTGTTAATTTTTGGCCGATATGAAATGGGTAGTGAAGAACTTAATCTTTACTTAACGAATATAAATGAAGAATTAGATACTTCAATGGGAATGGAATTGATTTATAGCTTAAAACAATTTTTTGAAACTGGTTTTGGCCGTTTATCCTTATATAACTTAATTGGGGGAAACATTTTCATAATAACTTATTATATTTTTATTTTATGGCTAGTTTTTAAATTTTCGAAACTTCCTTTATATGTAAAAACAACCCTTTTTTCACCATTAATATTATCCTTCATAGCAATGGACCATACAAGATTTACAGCTTTATCAGCAATTTGCGCTAATTTAATATTAATTATTTCAGCAAAAGAAATGAAGTTAATCTTAAGCAAAATTTTTAGATTACCAATATATATTTTTCTTATAGCTATGTTTATTCTTGGGCCTTGGGGTATCGGAACCTATGATCCATTACCTTTACTTAAACATTATCAAATATAAAAAATTCTATTAACTGTTAAGATACTAAAAATCATTATTTATGAATATGTTATAAATAAATTCATAATTTTTGTATGGTAAATTATTTTTAAAGAAAATCTTCTATTAAATTAATTAATTAAAAAATTAAATTTATTAATAAATAGGTTAAATTAGCATAAGTCAATATTATTTTTGATTAATGAAAGTTTTTCTCCCAGGTGGAGCAGGTTTGCTAGGAATAAATTTAATTGCCTTAATAAAATCAACTAATCCTGAATGGGAATTGATCGTGGTTGATAAAAAATTAGAGTCTATAAAAATTGCCAAGAAACTTTTTCCTGATGTAATTTATATATGCGAGGATTTATCAATTACTATTAACCAAAAATGGATAAAGGAAATAAAAGATTGTGATTTATGTGTAATGATGCAAGCCGAAATAGGAACAAAAAATAATACTTTATTTGAATTAAATAATATAACTACAACATCTCAAATATTAAAAGTCCTTAAAAAATACAAGGTCAAAAGATTAATTCATATTAGTAGTTCTGTTGTTAATTCCAAAACTAATGATCTATATACAAAAACAAAAAGGAGACAAGAAGAACTTGTCTTAAAAGAATTTCCTGATTCCATTGTTTTAAGACCAACACTAATGTTTGGATGGTTTGATAGAAAACATCTTGGATGGTTAGCTAATTTGATGATTAAGTTTCCTTTTTTTCCAATTCCTGGAAAAGGAAAATTCATAAGACAACCATTATTTGTAATAGACTTTTGTCAAATAATTAAGAGCTGTATTGATAATGAATCATTTAAAGGGACGTACAATATTACTGGTTTAGAAAAAATCAAATATTTAGATTTAATGAGGATATTGAGAAATGTAAAATCAGCTTGGACTATGTTTATATTTTTACCAATACCAATTTTTAATTTCTTATTAAAGTTTTGGGCATTTTTAGCTAATAAACCTGCTTTTACCAGTTCTCAACTTGAAGCACTTACTGCAGGGGATCAATTTGAGATAATAGATTGGCCTGAAATTTTTAATGTAAACCCTACAAAGTTGAAAGATGCCTTAAAAATTACTCATAATCATCCCAAATATAGCAAGATACAAATTCCATTCTAAAAGTTTTCAAAACTTATAAATTTAAAACTATGAAAAAAAAATCAAAAATTGCAATAATTGGAGGTGGGCCTATGGGACTTGCCATGGCATATGAATTTTGCTTGCAAGGATATAAACCAACTTTATATGAAGCAGACAATAGATTAGGGGGAATGGCGGCTTGTTTTGACTTTGAAGGTTTAGAAATTGAAAGGTATTATCATTTCCATTGTTTGAATGATTCAGGTTTTATTAATATCCTAAGTGAATTTGGAATAAAAAATCAGTTGAGATGGAAAAAAACAAAAATGGGTTTCTTCTATAGAAATAAACTCTATAAATGGGGCTCTATATCCTCAGTAATTTTTTTTCCAAAAGTTTCTCCTATTACAAGAATACGTTATTTGCTTCATGCCGCTAGATGTTTATTAATAAATGATTGGTCAAAATTAGATAATATCAGAGCTACAAGTTGGTTAAAAAAATGGCTAGGTAATGAAGGTTTTAACGTTTTATGGGAAAAGTTATTTTCTTATAAGTTTTATCATTATTCTGATGAAATTTCGGCCGCATGGATTTGGAGCCGTATAAAAAGATTAGGAAAATCCAGAAAGTTTTTTAAAGAGAATTTAGGATATTTAAAATTTGGATCAGTTCAATTAATAAACAAATTTTCAGATTTTATTAATAAAAGAGGAGGACAAATAAAACTTTCTACTCCTGTTCTAAATATAAAACCATCTGAAATTAATGGGATAAATATTAAAACAGATAAAGATGAAAAATGCTTCGATTTAGTTATAAGTACGATACCATTACCGCTGGTCGGCGAAATATTTAGTAAGAGTAAAATCGATAATTTGGTTGTAGATAAATATAAAAATTTGAATTATGTTGCTTGCGTTTGTGTAATTTTTAAAACAAGAAAAAAAATTACTAATAATTTTTGGACTAATATAAATGATAAGAGATTTTCAATTCCAGGAATTATAGAAATGAGTAATTTAAGAGATTTGCCCAACCAAATAACTTATATACCTTTTTATATCCCAGAGGATCATCCTAATTATTTGAGAAAGAATGAGGAATTCATTAAAGAGGCTTGGGATTGCTTAAAATCGATAAATAAAAAATTAAAAAAATCTGATTTAATAGCCTCTCATTGCAGCAGATATAGATTCGCTCAGCCAATATGTGGAGTTAATCATAAAAGTAATTTGCCTGAGCAAGAACCCTTCCCTGGATTATTTACGGTAGATACTTCTTCTTATTATCCTGATGATAGAGGAATTAGTGAAAGTATAGATTTTGGGAGAAATCTAGTAAGAAAAATTTTAAAAAATAATAAGGTTGATTTTGGAAAAATTCACCGATAAGTAATTAATTTTTTTTTAAATAGTAGGTTTTTCAGTAGTAATAAATTTTACCTCAAGAATAATGATTTAAATCTTATGACATAAAATTTTTGCTTTAATAACTTGTTTAGTTGGAATTATAAGAGCTTATTAGTTAATTAAGAGAAATGTTTTTTTGATTAATAAAATTACCCAAAAAGAAATTTAGGTTTTATTAAAAAAATTAAAAAGGTTTAAATTTTTATAAATCATTTAATTTTACAATGTAAAAAGGAATATAAATAAATTTATATTATTTATTTCAATTAAATTTTCCTACTATCGCAATTGTTATCAACCAACCTAAGATAGAAATTATTATACCTTTGTCACTCAAAAGTATCTCTTCCGGTTTTTCTGGATTTATATATGGTCTAATTGTCTCTCTCCTCTTTCTTTCCTTAGGATCAGTTATAAATTGATACCTAAAAATACCCAACAATACAAAAGGTATTGTCAAAATCATATATCCACTTGATGAGCCATTTATTGATGGATTTATTGCCCATAAAGAGTAACTCATAAAAGAGCTTGTTGTTACAATTGGTTCTATTCTTTCTAGTAAAGATAATGAATATCTATCTAATGAATTTCTAGTTTTAATATCTAAATTAATTTGGTTTTGCAATTCTGCTTTTCTTTTTTCAATTGCCAGAAATAAAGCTAATAATCCTATTGATAATAAAAACCAAGGAGAGAAATCTAAACTAGATGCTTTAACCCCAGCAATCGCTCTAATTAAAAAACCAGACGAGACGCAAAATATATCAATAATAGGCTCCTTTTTTAACCTTAAACAATATGCAATCTGTATAGTAAAGTATAAAATTATCAAAAAAAACAGTATATTATTTATTAAATAGGCAAATAATAAACTAAACAAAAATAATATTGCAGATGAATAAATTGCTTTTCTGATTGAAATTAATCCGGAGGCTATAGGCCTATATTTTTTATATGGATGCTTTTTATCGCTTTCAATATCAATCGAATCGTTAATAAAATAAATCGAACTAGAAACCAAACAAAAAGAAATAAAACAAACAAATGCTGAAGACCATACAGAAAATGAACTAGAAAAAGAAAAAAATGGGGCGGCAAAAACAACGAGATTTTTAGTCCACTGTTTCGGCCTGCAGGCTAATATAAGGTCCTTCAAAAGATTAAGTAAAATATAAATATAATAACATCACATACATTTTTGTAATTTAAATAATTTAAGATTATATTTCTTAAATAAAAATATTCTTAAATAGGATTTATTGAAATGTAAAATATTTATGTGCGAAATAACTTGTAAATATTGGAAATGATACTCCTAAAATATGGGCAAATAATTCAATAATTTGAATATTACTTAAAATAAACCCTAACAGGTACTTTATACCTAATGTGATTAAAAAAGTTTGGATTAAATTTAATAAATTAATAAAAACGAATCTTACTATTTGAGGAATTAATAGGTTTTTCTTAAAAACGAAAACATATTTTCTCATCAATATAAAACCACTAAAAAGACCTATAAAAAAAGAAAGTAATATTGATAATTTAAATGGGAAGAAAAAAGAGAATAAAATTCTGCTTAAAATATTCGCCAGCGCCGCAAATCCTCCAGCAATAATAAATCTTAGTATTTGTCTCAGATTTAAGTTAAAAAATAATTTCATCTCTGCTAAATACCAAATCAGTAAAATTTCTTAAAGGGAATATGAATTTTCTCTCTAATCTAAAACCATACTTAAGTAATATATTTTCAGGATTATGATTATTTTTATATATTTTGTAATTTGAGGATTCTATTTGAACTAGCACAACATTACACTTTTTAAGTATCTCTTGGCTTCCTTCTAATACTTCAGCTTCTCCTCCTTCAACATCAATTTTTAACAATATTTTTTTTGAACCTAAATCATTAATTAACAAGTTATCAAGAGTATTTACCTTAACTTTTTCAACTTCAGAGTAAATATTACCTCCTAAAATTAAATTTTTAAATCTTACCCACTTTTTTGATAAATCTACCTTTTTTGTAGTACTTGTTGAAGACATATTATTTAAATATAAATCAGTAGATCCTTCATAGTTTGATAAAGCATAATCATAGTATTTTATTACGTTATACTTAAAAGTATTCTTTTTAAGAATTCCTCTAACTTGGGTTTGTGGTTCAAAAGAATAAACGGGAATTTCTTTTTTAATTACCTTTTTTATGAATTCACCTTTATGTGAACCAACATCAATAACTAAGTCGAATGATCTTTTAATATAAAAATTTTTTAATCTCCTAGTATGAAATTTATCGAGAAAATTATAAATATTCTCTACAACAAAAGATAAAATTTTACTAAACATATTACAACTATTTTTAATAAGCATAATATATTTAAAAGAAATTATCTATATATATAAAATAGATATAAGGGATTTGGTAATTAAAAAATATGAACTTTAAAAGTTATAAAAATAAAATTCAAAAATTTAAAAGCACTAATTATCAAAGTAATTTAATCATAATTATTTCTATATTAATTTTTAATATCGGAATAATTAAACTCCTAGATCTTGAGGCTTATCAGATTATTAACTTAAAAAATTCATTTATAAATTTAATTTATTGGCTACCATTATTTTACTTTATTCTTTTATTTAGTTATTTAGGTAGATATTTAAGATGGAGAATATTACTTGGATCTTTATCAGTAGGAGAAACTAGCTTAAAAGACTTACTATGGTGGTTTAGTGGATTTTCGTTGACAGCCACGCCTGGCAAAATTGGTGAAATTTCAAGAGTATATCAATTAAACAAATATCTAGGATATCCTAAAAATATATTGCTTCCTACTTTTTTTGTAGAAAGATTTTTTGATTTTTTGTCTGTTATAATTTGGCTTTTAATTCTATCTCCAAACTATATTTTGGTTAATTATCAAAAATTAATTAGTTCAGAATTTTTCTTATTACTAACAATCTTTTTATCATTAATTTCTATTTTTTTGTTTAAAAAATTATTTAAATATTCGAAACTTAAATTGAAAGATTTAAAATTAAAAGTACCGAAAAAAAAAATATTAGAAACTATAATTTTTTCTACTTTAACTAGTATGTTTTTTTGGGCAATTGAGGCATTAATTTTATGGTTACTTGTTTATATTCTTTCTAATAATACAATTTCAATCTCAAGTGCTATATGTATATATTTTATATCAGGGATATTAGGAGTTTTATCAGGATTACCTGGAGGAGTTGGAATTAATGAAGCGACAACAACAATATTACTTCAGCAAGAAGGTCTTAATGGAACTTTAGCCTTAATAATTTCAATCTTGAGAAGATTAATAACTATTTGGAGTATTAGCGGAATATCAATATTATTATCCATTAAATTAAAACGTCATATTTTTTTTAATCCTAAAACATAACTTTTTTACAAAAAATAATTTTATTAAATAGTTAAAATGAATTTCTTCTTCTTTAATAGGCTTAATAATGATGTTATCTTAAAAAAGATATAGTACCAAATATATTATTAGATGAGATATTTTAAAAGTGCATTTATTCTCGGAAGTACAAGTAAAGTAGCTAAATCAATCTGTATAAAATTAGCAAAAAATGGATGTACTAGATTCCACTTAGTTTGCAAAGATTTACAGAAAAATATGTATTTAGTAAATTTACTTCAAAAGCAATTTAAAGCAAAAGTTTCACAAGAGGAAAATAATCTATTATTTAATTGCTCGCTTGATGATAGTTTCATCCCAGAAATTGATTTTTATGATTTCTATTTAATTTCAGCAGGAATTCTAGGAGATGAGAAATTAGCGAGAAAAGATGTCTCGGAAGCTTTAAAAATTAATTATGTGAATTATCTTGGTATATTGCCATGGTTAACTCAAATAACAAAAAATAATCGTATTGAATGTGAGGGCAGTCTTTGGGTATTCACATCTGTTGCATCTGATAGAGGAAGGCCTTCAAATTACCATTATGGCTCTGCAAAAGCGGCATTAAATACTTATTGCGAAGGATTATTTCTAAGATGTCAAAAAAAACCATTTTCCATTCGTATAATTAAAGCAGGATTTATGAAAACTCCTATGGCTTTGAATGCTCCTTCTTTTATTAGTGTCTCTACAGATAAAGTTGCTGATTATTTAATGCGCAGGCCACAAAAAAGAGGTATTGAATATTTACCTTGGTGGTGGTCCATAATTATGTTTATTGTTAGAAATTTACCTGCAAAATATGCAGCAAAATTATGAATTCAAAAAATAATATTAATTCAATTTCAGGTTGGGGTTGTCACAATCATGCAAAAGCAAAAATAATAAATCCCGTTAATCTTGAACATTTAGAAGAAATTATAAATAATGCCAAAAGAAAATCAATAATATCTCGAGGGCTTGGCCGCTCTTACGGAGACGCAGCTCAACTCGACAATGCACAAGTAATAGATTTGAAATTTTTTAATCATATTAATCTGAATAAAGAGAAAGGAATTGTTACTGCAGGATCAGGAGTTAGCATTAACTCTCTTTTAGAAAAAATAGTTCCTTTAGGATTTTTTATTCCTGTTTCTCCAGGTACAAGATATGTAACTATAGGAGGCGCAATAGCTTCTGATGTCCATGGTAAAAACCACCATGTGAATGGAAGCTTTGGGAATCATATTCATGAAATATCCTTAATAGATGGTTTAGGAAATTTTAAAAAATTATCTAACAATAATAATTCTTCCTTACAAGAAAAAAATCAATTTTGGGCAACTATTGGTGGGATGGGATTGACAGGGGTAATTATTGAGGCTTCTTTTTCTCTTATTCCAATAAAAACATCAAAAATATTGGTTGATGTTTATAAATATAAAGATCTTGATGATCTTATGGATGCTATGGTTAATTCAGAAAATGACTATCAATATAGTGTTGCCTGGGTCGATAGTTTGAGTAAATCAAATAAAGGTATATTTACGGGTGGGAATCATGCATTAGATATAGATCTAAAAAGAAATAATTTTTATAATAATCCTCTATCATATGAATCAAAATCACTTGCTTCTGCACCATCATTCTTCCCAAATGGCATTCTTAATAGATATTCAGTAAAAGCTTTTAATGAAGCTTGGTTTAGGAAAACTCCTAAGTTCGAAAGAGGAGATTTGCAGTCAATTAGTAAATTCTTTCATCCACTTGATGGTATTAAAAACTGGAATAGACTATATGGATCAAAAGGATTTATACAGTATCAATTTGTTGTTCCAGATAATGAATCAAAAGTTATTTCTGAGGTATTAGAAATAACAAGAAAATATGGGACTCCAAGTTTCCTAACGGTTTTAAAAAAATTTGGAAAAGGTAATGATTCCTTTTTATCGTTCCCCATCAAAGGCTGGACATTGGCAATTGATATTCCTTTAACTTTTTCTAATCTTAATGAGATTTTGAAAAAACTTGATGAAAAGGTTTTGAATGCTGGTGGAAGAATTTATTTAGCTAAGGATTCTAGACAGTCTCCAGAAATGTTTCAGAATTCATACCCTCTTCTAAATAGTTGGAAAAAAATAAGAAGTTCAATGGATCCTAATAATATTTTTTGTTCAGATTTAGCTAAAAGATTAAACATTGTTTAATTTTGTCCAAAAAAAATTTCTTTTTTACACTATTTATTTTTTAGACTATAAAATAAAGAAAATTTTTAAATTAAATTTTGATAAGAAATATAATAATTAATCTTTCAAGCATGCTTGGAGGTATATTTCCAAACATTTTTTTAATTAAAAAGAATTACAAAAAATCAAGATTAACAATTTATAATCTTCATAGTACTCAAGAAAATTATTTTTCTCATTACAAATCAATTCTTGAAAAGATAGATTCTCAAGATAAATTTTTAAACCCAAAAAATATTGATAAATTTTTTAAGAAAAACTATGGCGACAAATCATACTCTTTATTAACTCTTGATGATGGCTTTTTTAATAATCTTGAATTTGCTGAAAAAGTTTTAAAACCTTTAAAAATTAAAGCAATTTTTTTTATAATTCCTTCTTTACTTCAAGACAAAAAAAATAAAAATCAAGAATTTTTCAAGATTTTATATCCAAATCATAATAATAGATTAATTTATAATATTAAAAATCAATTTACTCCATTATCAAAAGAAAATATTCTAAAGATTAAAAAACTTGGCCATACAATTGGAATGCATGGTTTTAATCATGAAAACTTTAGTGAATTAAATGAAAAACAGATTAATAAATTAATTAAAGAAGGCATAAATATCTTTAAAAAATTGAACATTCAAATTATTCATTTTGCTTATCCATTTGGAGATAAAAATAGTTTTAGTCTTTTATCCAATAAAGTTTTAAAAAAATATTTTAAATACATTCATTTAGGAATTCGAGGCTCCAACTATCCATTAAAATCTTTAAATAGTAGCAAACTTCTTAAGAGGCATCCTATATCAACCCATAAGAAGGATTTAATATACTTTCCCATTAGCTTAAAAGAAATAAAATTTTTTACTCAAAATAGGATAAGTATTTTATTAAATTTAGTAAGCAGAAAATAATTAAATTTTTTAATTAATGCAAATTACTTTTAACTTTATATTGTCTTTCGAAACTCTCAATAGTTAATTTTAAACCATCTTTAAAATCAATTTGAGGACTCCAACCTAAATTTCTTAACCTACTAATATCCAATAACTTCCTTGGCGTCCCATCAGGCATAGACTTATCCCATTTTATAGCTCCTTTAAATCCTATAATTTCTGCAACTAAATAAGCTAATTCTTTAATCGAAATATCCTTTCCAGTACCAACATTTAAAAAAGAGAGTGGCTCACCATCTGAATCTAAAGGATTAAAATTACTCTTTATATCCCAGTTCTCTAAGACAAATAAAGATGCTTTGGCTAAATCATCAACATGCAAGAATTCCCTCATTGGGGTGCCTGTTCCCCAGCACGTAACTTTTTCTGATTCTTCCATTTTAGCTTTATGGAAACGCCTTATAAAACTTGCTAAAACATGACTATTTAATTCATCATAGTTATCCCCAGGACCATACAAATTTGTGGGCATCAAACTTATTGAATTAAATCCATATTGCTTCCTTAATGCTTCGCAAAGTTTAATACCCGAAATTTTAGCTATGGCATACCACTGATTAGTTGGCTCTAATTCGCCTTTAAGTAATTCTTCTTCAAGAATAGGTTGATTAGCATATTTTGGATAAATACAGCTACTACCTAAAAATAAGAATTTTTTTACATTACATTTCCAAGATGTTTCAATAACATTTGTTTGAATTTTTAAATTTTCGAGAATAAAGTCTGCTGGATAAATATTATTAGCATTAATTCCACCCACCTTCGCCGCGCATAATATAACTACATCAGGTTTAAACTCATTAAACCAAGATTCAACAGAATTAAGATCAAGAAGGTTTAATTGATTTCTCTTAGGATTAAAAACCCTTTTATATCCTTCTTTTTTTAATAATCTATAAATAGAGCTACCAACCATACCAGCAGATCCAAAAACTGCAAATTTTTGTTCAGAATTAATAAAACTCATAAAATTAAATATTAAATTTTTTAATTAAAAAATTCGAATTTATTATCTATATTACCTAAATAAAACTTAGAGTTATAAGATGCTTCTATAAAACGTTTTTTTCTTCTATAACTTTATTATCAATAACTCTAAAAATGCGACTACATTTGCTGAGCGTGCTTGTTCTATGAGTAACCATTATTATTGTGAGATTTTTATCCATATTAACAATAGACTTGAGGATCTTTTCTTCTGTTATTTCATCAAGAGCACTAGTTGCTTCATCCAATACTAAAATTTTTCTTGATTTATAAATAGCTCTTGCAATAGCTATTCTCTGTCTTTGACCACCACTAAGAAGTATTCCCCTTTCTCCGACCATAGTTTTAAATCCTTTTTTAGTATTTTTGATAAAGTTATAAATATGAGCTACTTTGGCAGATTTTACTAGAAGTTCAAAATCGATATCTTCAGGCTCTATGCCAAAAGCAATATTTTCTTCAATACTTGCCTCCTTTAAGAATATATTTTGCGGTACATGAGAAAAATTAATTGTCCAATTGAAAATAAAATTATTTGGTGAGATATTAAATTTACCTATATTTATAACACCTCTTGTTGGAGAGACTAATCCCATAATTATATCTAATAGAGTACTTTTGCCACTGCCAGTTTCTCCATAAATACCCACAATATCCCCTTTTGTAATACTAAAGTTTAAGTTATTAAGAATTTTATTATCATTATTAAAAGCAAAAGAAATATTTTTAAATGAAATATCTTTTTTAAAATCAATTTTCTTTCTAGAAAGATATAAAGATTTGTTATTTTTTCCTTCCTCTAAATCATTAACAACATCATTGATAACTGCAGACTTATATTTATAATTTGCTGAAGCAGCATAAATCAGTTGAGTAAGAGGTAATAGCCTTTGAAAGGCATAAATGAAAGAACCAATAATAGGGAGGTAAGAAATAAAATTTAAATTAGAATTAAACAAAAAATAAGCTGAGATTACAATAATTAAAAGAATAATTCCTTCTAGTAAAATTCTTGGAATTGATACATAGATATTTGAATTTGATTGTTTTACTTTAAATGCTGAATGATACTCATTAAATAAATTAGTATAAACTTTCTCAAGATTGTTTATCACAATATCTTTATACCCCTCTAAACCCTCTTGCAGTATTTTTTGCCTAAGTGGAATAACCTTTGAGGTTACTTTGCCATCCCTAAATAAAAATTTTTTTATATTCTGATAAACGATAAAATAATAAAAATATATAAAAAGTACTCCTACTAATACCACTTGCCATTTTATAATCAAAAGAGAAATAATTATTGAAATTCCAATTAGAGTACTGGCAATAACTGTTAGTAAATAATCAATACAAGAGGTTGCCATTTCAACCTTTTGTAAGGCCATTGATATTATTTCTGACGAATTTTTATTTGTATATTGATTGTAGGATTGATACATATTATTTCTGAAGATAAGATTACTAATATCAATATTCACTTTTGCCGAGAGCCTTGATATATATGCAATATTAAATATTCTTAGAAAAGTTGATGAAAATACAAAAATACAAAAAGCCAAAGTAAAATAAAAAGATACTAAAGATGGATCATTTATCCCAAAGAAATTAACAATTGAACCAATAAAGGGTATTGATTCGTTTATATTTTCTGAAGTAATAATTGAAAGAATAGGAATTATTGATGCGATTGAGAAAAACTCCAATGTGCCATTGATAATTAATAAAAAAATCAAGAAATAAAGTTGCTTCTTCCTTTTCTTTGTAAAAAAAGAAAATAATTTATAGTATGTTTTTTCTTTCAAAAAATTCATGATACTACCATGGATAAGAAACTAAAAAATTATCGGTTTTGACGAATTTTGTATTTATTGGAGATTTATTAATATGGTTTGTATTTACAGCAATCACATTTGCATTAAGTGAAATAGCCAAATTGACATAGGTAGAAAGGCCAAAAAAACAGTATGAACTTCTTTTTATTGATTCAATAATTGATTCTTGGTTACTAGGAATAAATTTAATTTTTAAATTTTTTGGAAGATCTTTAAATTTTAAGATTTTTGTTAAAGCTAATTCTTCTTCTAAAAACGGATGAAGTCTAATATTTATTAAAATATTTTGTTCATTAATTGTATTATCTTTAATATAACTATTATTAATTAAATTAATAGCTGATAATAAACAAGCTATTAAATCCCAATAAGAATCATGAGAAAATAACGTTATAGCCCTCTTTTTTTTTAAATATTTAACGTTTTTAACGTCATAATATTTTATTCTTACCATTGATCTTGGAACCTTTTGTATTGCTATCTTAATATCTTCCTTCCTAAAGTAAATATCCATTTCTTTTTTTGATTCTTCATCTTGAACGTAATATCTCCTACCCCAGAATCCAAAAAAATACTCATTTTTTGTTGGGAAATATTGTCTTTTACTTTGCAGAGACATTGGAGATCCATTATAAGTTGATAACTCTGAGTAAGTATCAAATCTTTTTAATGAATTAGATACTCCTAATGAAAAACTTCTGTTTGAAATTTGATTTTCATGCCAGGAAATAAATTCACATCTTTTAGAATTTTTTACTAATTCAAATATGGAGTTATAAACAAGAATGCTATAAAAAATTTCAGAACTTTTTTTCCAGTCATACCAAAACTTTATAAATTTACAATCTCTTTTAAAAATTACCACAAATAAATCGTTAAAAAAAAGATGCATAAATTGCACAGAACTTAGTAAAAGACCTTTTACTTGAATAGTATTTGCTGGAGATAAAAAAGTTTTATATTTTAGAGATTTTAAGAGACCAATAAATAAAAAAAATTTACTATCGGCAAACGATGAAACAAATGCAATATTTTTTCTTGACTCATTTATATTTGGGTAATAATAGGTAGCAGAATTATTTCTTTTATTATTCCAAAAATAAATACTATAAATTTTATTTTCAAAAAGTTTATTTCTTGGAAATAAAAAATTCTTGAAAGAATTTTTTATTGAGGAAACTAAAATAATAAAAAATATAACTGAAATGTCCAATATCTGTTTGGTAATCTTCAAAATATCTTTAAAAATTAAAACTGGGAAATCAATAGACATTAAATAATCGAATTCTTTAAAATTAAAAAAATAATTATTGTAATATTTATTAAATCTGAACTTTTTAATTTGCCTTAAATTTAAATTTTTTGAATTTGATAGGTTTTTTAATAACTCATAATTAATCAAATCAAAATCTCTTTCATCTCTACTGTAATGAACCGATAAATTTAAATAGCTAAAAATCCCATTTTTGAAGTTGGTGTTAATACTATTTTTTTTTGATATTTTTTCGTAGAGATTAGTTAATTTGCTTATAGAAATTATTCTCACAGATTTGATAAAAAATTTTTTTTTATTAATTAAATTTTAGGCAAATTTAGACAAAATTAAGTAATTGCGAAACATTCCTTATAAATTTATTTAAATTGGGAATTCCATAATCAATTAATATATTCAATTTATAGTCTTTTGAAAAATTCTTTATTTCAAAAATTTATAATTTATTTAAATTTACAAAATCCAAAAATAAAAAATTTAAGACCATTTTAAGATTTAAATTTTTTATTATCTAATTTTTAAAAAGCTTATTTATAAATTAATGAAAATGAGGATATTTTGCAAAACTTAAAATTAAAACTCAAAATCACAACTTATTATTAAACAATACTTTTTAAGAATTTAATAATTTGATTAGAAGGTGATTTTGAAATATAAGATTTTTTAAATTCTTTAATATCAAATGGATTATCTTTAGGAATTTGAGAAATTTTATAAATAGCGTTAGAAATTGATTTAAGATCATTTTTAACATCTAAAACGCTACCAAACCTATATCTACCCTTCTGCCTAATTCCTAAATTAATAACATTCTTCTTTAGTAATGGGGCTTCATTAATTCCACTAGAAGAATTTCCTATTATACAATCAAATAATATCAAAGCATTTAAATATAACTCTTGGCCCAGAGATGGGATATAGAAGCATTTATTTTTATTGTTTTTTACAAAATTTTGAATTTTATCAATAATAATATCTGAACCTTTATCTGCATTAGGAGATGTAAAAAGCAAATTACATTTAGTCTTTGAAAGAACCTCTAATAAATTTTCTAAGCCAGAAATACCCAAGTCATCTGTAACTGTTTCTGAATGATAGGTAATTAAGAAATTATTTTCTTTGAATATAAATCCTGTTTTTTCTTCAAAAATTTTTTTTGAAATTATTTCTAAATTTAATAAACCATCAATTACTAACGGACCTATATTAAAAATATTATTTTTACTAATAAGCATATTTTGAACTTTTTGTTTATGAACTTCTGCAGAAGTAAAGTGTATTGAACTTAACTGAGTGATAGCATTTCTTAATTTATCATCTAAAGCTCCTAGTGTTGTCTCGCCACCATGAATGTGCACTATTTTTATTCCTAATAAATGAGCGGCTGCAGCTGCTGCAAATGTCTCATATCTATCACCCAAAACAATTAAATAATCTGGATCAATTTTTATTAATATTTTAGAAACAACTTTTATAGTATCCGCAGTTTGATAAGGCATATCTAATTCATATTGATTATTTAATTCAATAGGTAATTTATAAAAAACATTAATCCCATCATGCTCTATTTCTTTTATTGTATTGCCAAATTTATCACTAAAATGTGAAGCAGATACTAAAAGATGAAAATCAAATTGATCATCATTAATCAAATTAAAAATTAAAGACCTCATTAATCCATATTCGGCTCTTGTTCCAGTAAATAAAGCAATACTTCTCATATATTTAATATCAGAACTCGATTAAATCATCAGACTTATAGTCTTTGTTTGATACTTTACCGATTATTTCATCCCATCGCATTGGGCAAATTCCAATTCCTGGTCTTTTTGTTGTCAAATTTTCTTTAGTATATAATTCACCCTTTTTTATATCTTTTTTTGCAACTATCGATTTTCTAACGATTTTTAAATTTTTAATTTCTGAATTTGTTATTTTTTTCTCCTCATTTCCTAAAGCTATAGAAATATTCCTAATACCTTCTACTAAATTCCTAAATTCTTGAGGTTCTAAACTTGCTTTGTGATCAGGACCAACTAAATTCTTGTCCAAAGTAATATGTTTCTCAATTATTTGAGCTCCTAAGGATACCGCCGCAAATGACACCTCAACTCCTAAAGTATGATCAGAATAACCAACATTTACCTTAAATTCTTTTTTTATAGTTGACATCGCTTTCAAATTAATATCAAAAAAAGGTGCAGGATATTCCGAGGTGCAATGCAATATTGAAATATCATCTCTAGATGTACCTGATAATTGCAACTGATTTATCGCATTCCTTATTTCCTGCATATTTGACATTCCAGTTGATAAGATTATGGGTTTACCCAAAGATCCAATTTTCCTTAAATAAGGCAAATTTGTGATCTCTCCAGAAGGTATTTTTAATCTTTTCAAATTCATCTTACTTATCAAATCTAAACTCTCTAAATCAAAAGCTGTAGATAAAAATTCAATATTTTTTTCATCACAATAATTCTTTAAATCTATTTGTTGATCAAATGTAAGTTCGAGTTTACTCAACATATCAAATTGGGACTCATTATCTTTGTTATTTGAGTTTTGATATAAAGCCTTTTTTGTATATGGTGTAACGAGATTATTAGATTTAAATGTTTGAAATTTTACAACATCTGCTCCACAATTTTTTGCTACATCTACCAATTCTTTAGCCAATCTGAAACTACCATTATGATTGACCCCAGCTTCAGCAATAATTAAAACCAATTTAAAAAGTTATTTTTATAATTTTAAACCTATTTTCCTCTTTTTAATAATCTTTTTTTTCTTGGTTATATATCTGCAATTAAAAAACTATTTAAAGACAGTGTTTGGTGGTATATCTTTCATAATTACTTTACCAGCAGAAACAACAACATTATCTCCAATTTTAATTCCCTCTCTAATAATACATCCGCTTCCAATAAATGATTCATTTCCTATAGTCACTCCACCATTTATTATTGCACCAGTAGAGATATGGCAATGATTACCAATTTTTACTTCATGTTCAACTAAAGAATTTGTGTTTAAAATACAGTTCATACCTATTTCTGCTCCAGCACTGATAATTGAATTATGCATAGTAATTGTTCCGGCACCTAATGATGCTGAGCTTGAAACTATAGAATATTTTGATTTAACTGTTGCCAGCAAGATTTTATTCTTTTTGAGTAAATTAAATAATAAAATTCTTTTCTTTGCACTTTTAATTTGACCAACTGCAATTAATCCATAATCATCTTGACTAAAATGATCTAATAAATTTGAATCATTACCCAGAATTCTATAATTCATAAAATTTTCTGAATGATTTAAGTCTTTAGAAATTAATCCCTTTATATTATAATTTGTTGAATTTTCTATGACATCAATACAAGATTTGCAATGACCTCCATTGCCGATAAGAATAATTGATTTCATATTAAAAATGCGCTACTAGGAATATTGATTATTCTTTTTGCTAAAGACTCTGAAACAGGTAAAGGCGATTTCGGACATTGATGATACATTTTTGTTTGATGAATTAAATCCCAAGTTGGTCGTGTCATGATATTATTTTTATTCGTTTTTTCTAAAATATCCTCCAACTCATTCTCATATCCATTTTCAAGAATTATAGTTTGGAGCCAATAGTTACTTTTTGAGTTTTCAGGTTCTTGAAATAATCTCACTCCTTCAATATGGGCCATAACTTCTTTATACTTATAAAAAAGATCCCTTTTTGAATTTAAAAAATATTCAATTTTTTTAAATTGAGCGCATCCTATTGCTGCATTAATGTTAGGTAATCTATAGTTAAAACCAATTTCGTTGTGGATATATCTATATTTGTGAGTAATTTTTGCTGTAGTTGAAAGATGTTTTGCTTTTTTAGCTAATATCTCATCATCAGTCAATAATGCACCTCCGCCTCCAGTAGTGATAATTTTATTACCATTAAAACTCAATATGCCTATCTTCCCAAAGGTGCCAGTATGTTTTTTCTTATAAAAACTACCTAATGATTCTGCTGCGTCTTCTACAACATTTAAATTGTATTCTCTTGAAATATTTAAGATATGATCAATTTTAGCTGGATGACCATAAGTATGCATTGGAATGATTGCAGAAATAATTCTTCCCGTTTTCTTATTAAAGGTTTTTCCATCTTTCTTAATTGCGATTGCATCTAACCAACTAGATAATGCTAGAGGATCAATTCCAAGAGTTTTTTCATCACAATCTACAAAGTGTGGCTTTGCTCCGATATAACTAATTGCATTGACAGTTCCAATAAAAGTAAGCGATGGGCAAATGATCTCATGATTTATATCAACCCCTAAAATTTTAAGAGCAAGATGTAAGGCTGAAGTGCCATTTACAACTGCAATGGCATATTTAGCACCTGTAAAATCAGAAATTTGTTTCTCAAAAATATTTACATATTCACCAACACTCGATACATATGAACTATCAATACATTTTTTTAAATTTTGATTTTCTATTTCATCAAACTTAGGCTCATGTAAAGGTAATTTATTTTGACCTGCAACTGTTCTTATACCATTTATGATCTTATCGCTTAGATTACCCATAAATTATTAAAACAGAATAATTTTTTAAGATTAGATTAATCAAAAATTCTAACTACATTTCAATACTACAATACAAAATAATTTAAATGTTTCTTTAAAAACTTATAGAGTTAATAGTAATAATAAAAATTTAAATTAAGTTTTTTACATTTTTTCAATTTATTATTTCAAATCTTTACTAGGAAAACAAACAATTTTTCTTAGTATAAAACAATTTACATGAGATAATTAAATCAAATAACTTTCAAATTCATTATTAATTATATGAATGATTCAAAGAGAGTACTTATAGTGGGGTTTGGTAGTATCGCTAGAAAACACATAAGAATTTTAAAAAAAAATTGGCCCAAAATAGAAATTGGATTATATAAAAAAGATATTTTCTTAGAATGCCACGAATTAAATTTATGTAAGAGAAAATTTACTACCTATCAAGAATGTATAGAATGGCGACCCAATTTCGTAATAATTGCAAGTCCATGTTCATTTCATCTTGAACAAGCATTATTTTTTGCTGGACAAGGGCTGCCTACATTAATAGAAAAACCTATTGGTACAGGAAGTGAGTCAAAAACTTCTTGGGAAAAGCTTTTGTCATTATCTAAGAGTGTACCCATTATGGTTGGTTATGTATTTAGACATGATGAATGTCTAAAAGAATTAAAAACCTTTTTAAGTTTAAATAATCATAGGAAAATAATTGAGGTTGAGAGTTATTGCGGTTCATGGTTACCAGATTGGAGGCCCAAATCAAACTATAAAAATTCAGTTTCTGCTAACAAAAAATTTGGTGGAGGAGTACTTTTAGAACTGAGCCACGAAATTGATTTGATAAATTATCTTTTTGGTCCAATCGAAATAAGATATGCCTCATCATTTAATACTAATTCACTCGAAATAGATGTAGAAGACATAGCTTTAATTCAAGCAGAATGTTTATCATGCAAATTCATAACTATTAAACTAAATTTCTGCACCAAGCCCCAAGAAAGATATTTGAAAATAAGATTTTCCGATAAAAATCTTACATGGGAATTAAATAATCAAATTATTAAAATCAAAGAATCCCAAGGGAATGAATCAATCCTATATAAATCACAGCATAATTCAGATTATAAATTCAAAAAGCAACTTGAAAATTTCTTAAAATTTATAGAGAATAAAGAAACCAATTATTGCAGTGTAAATGATGCATATCAAACACTAAGTTTAATTTCCCAGACAAAAAGAACCGATACCTAAAGAATTATGAAGAAAACAATTGCATTTATTTTTGCAAGAGGAGGTTCAAAGGGACTGCCTTTAAAGAATCAATTAAAATTACTAAATCATCCATTAATAGCTTATTCAATTTATATTGCAAAGATCAATCCCAGCATAGATGATGTTTATGTTTCAACTGATTCAGAGGAGATTGCAAATATATCAATTGATTATGGGGCCAAAATAATTCTTAGACCGAATAAACTTGCTCAAGATGACTCACCTGAGTTTTTGTCTTGGAAACATGCTATAAATTTTTTATTTAACCAGGGAATATATTTTGATAAGTTCATTAGTTTACCTCCAACTTCACCTTTAAGATCTCTTAAAGATACAAAAATTTGTTTAGATGAATTAAAATCTAAAGAGGAAATAATAATAACCGTTACTCCTTCACATAGAAATCCTTGGTTTAATATGGTAAATCTAGATAATAAAAAATATGCAACAAAAATTTTTTCAGGAAAAACTATAAATAGGAGACAAGATGCTCCCGAAAGTTTCGACATTTCAACAGTTGCTTATGTGGCAAAAACAGATTTTATTTTAAATTTTTCTTCAATATGGGATGGGAAAGTGAAAGGAGTTATTATCCCAAAAGAGAGAGCCCTTGATATAGATGATAAATATGACTTTTTAATTGCCCAACACTTAATTAAATATAGAAAAGATTTGATTATTGATAAAAATTATTTAAAATAGCTTTCCATTAGAGTTTAAAAAAAATTAAATGTCTTTTACAGTAAATGAAATGTTAAATATCAAAGGGAGAACTTGTCTGATTACAGGTGCATGCGGGAAAGTAGGCCAGGCATTAAGCTTTGCTTTATCAGAAATGGGTTGTAATCTTGTACTTCTTGATCATCCAAAAACTAATCTTAAAGAATTAAAAAATCAAATTTCTAATAAATTTAAAAATCAAATCATCTTAATTCCTTGCGATCTAGAATCTTCAAGAGAAATTGAAGAAGTAAAACTATCTATTGAAAAAAAATTTAATTCACTAGATATCCTCATAAATAATGCTGCTTTTGTTGGTTCCTCTAATTTAAAAGGATGGGCAACTTCTCTAGAGAATCAATCTTTAGATACATGGAGAAGAGCAATTGAAGTTAATTTGACGGCATCTTTTCAACTAATCCAATGCACCAAGAATTTATTAGAGAAATCATCTCATGCATCGATCATTAATATAGGTTCAATATATGGAATTTATGGACCAGATTTATCTATTTATGAAAACACAAATATGAATAACCCTGCAGCATATTCAGTAAGCAAAGCAGGTCTTTTACAATTAACAAGATGGATGTCTACTGT
>MDTE01132856.1_pt1 | contig 25050 bp, 28 predicted proteins | sample 811231 | NCBI WGS metagenome assembly MDTE01 (sample SAMN05326651, study PRJNA326480) | marine metagenome | isolation source: seawater | place: Indian Ocean: Red Sea | collected 2010 | reverse complement strand
TTAAAAAGAAAGTGGTTATAGGTACAACAGGTTTTACAAAAAAAGAGGAAGAATTAATAAAGAAATTTTCCAAAAAAATTCCAATTTTAAAGGCAGGTAATATGAGCCTTGGAATTAATCTACTCATGTATCTTACTGAGATCACATCAGCATCGCTTGGTGATAATTATCTAAGTAAAATTTTTGAAGTACATCACAGACATAAAAAAGATCACCCATCTGGAACAGCATTAATGCTTGGAAAAGGGATAGCTACAGGAAAAAATACAAACTTTTATAGAATGATGGGAAAAAAATTTTTAAACAAAAAAAATTTTCCTTATGGAAAAAAAATTAATTTCAACTCAATAAGAAAAGGTGAGATTATTGGTGAACATGAAGTCGCTTTTTCAAGTGGAAAAGAAATAATTACTCTAAACCACGAAGCTTTCGATAGAGCTTTGTATTCTGAAGGAGCAATAACTGCTGCTAAATGGTTAATTAATAAAAGACCAGGCCTTTATTCGATGAGAAATCTTCTGAATTTTAAATAATGAATGAAGAACAAAGAGCCAAAATAGTTTTAAAAATACTTAATAAAACTTATCCAAAAACACCTATACCATTAAAACATAGAAATATTTTTACACTTTTAATATCCGTCTTACTTTCAGCTCAATGTACAGATGTAAATGTTAACAATGTTACAAGAAGTATATATCCAAAATATAATAAACCTGAGCATTTTGTTAAACTCGGAAGAAAGAAAATAGAAAAATTAATAAGAAGTATTGGAATTTTTAGAGTTAAAGCAAAGAGTGTATACACTTTGTCAAAGACTTTAGTTGAAAAATATAACGGTAGAGTTCCAAAAACTTTTGAGGAATTAGAAGAGCTGCCAGGGGTAGGACACAAAACAGCAAGTGTGGTTATGTCTCAAGGTTTTGGATATCCTGCATTTCCAATAGATACACATATACATAGACTCGCTCAACGTTGGGGTTTAACTAATGGAAAAAATGTTGTTCAAACTGAGGAAGATTTAAAACGTTTATTCCCAAAAAAATATTGGAATAAACTCCACCTTCAAATAATTTATTACGGAAGAGAATATTGTAAAGCGAGAGAGTGCTACGGAATTTCTTGTAAAATTTGTACTTCTTGTTATCCTAAAAGAAAAAAACCGATTAAAACAAAAAAAGCATAATATGAAAATTTTAGGAATAGGAAATGCAATCGTAGATGTAATTTGTAAAGTTGATGAAAACTTTATTAATCAAAATAAATTAATAAAAGGTACGATGAAACTTATTTTTGATGATAAAGAATTCCAATCAATGCTTTCAAATTTGAGTATTGAAAAAACTATATCGGGTGGTTCGGTAGCAAATTCTGTTGTTGGATTATCTCAATTAGGTAACAAAGTTGGTTTTATTGGTAAAGTTAGTGACGACAAATTAGGAAATAAGTATGAAGATGGATTAAAATCAGAAAAAGTTAAATATTTTTATTCAAAAAAAAAAGAAGTATTGCCAACAGGAACTTGTCTGATTTTAGTAACCCCGGATTCTGAGAGAACAATGTGCACTTATCTTGGAACAGCAGGAAAAATAAATGAGAGCGATGTAAATGCCGATGTGGTAAAACAATCTGAGATGATTTTTTTAGAAGGATATTTGTGGGACGAAGGGGAACCGAAAAAAGCTTTTGAAAAAGCCATTAATAGTGCAAATAAAGTTGCAATGTCACTATCTGATCAATTCTGTGTGGACAGGCACAAACCACATTTTTTGGAATTAGTGAAAAACAAATTAGATATTACATTTGCTAACGAACAAGAAATGATGTCGTTAATAGATGCCAAAGATTTTAAAGATGTTATTGATTTTGGAAAAAGTTTGAAAAAATTGATTGTTATTACGCGAGGAGAAAAAGGGGCTATATCAATAAATGGTGATGAAATTATAGAAAATGGAATCAAAAAAAATTTAAATATTAAGGATCTTACGGGAGCTGGAGATTTATTTGCTGCAGGTTTTTTGCACGGAAATATAAATAATTTAGACACAGCTGAAAGTCTTGATAAAGGACGAGAAATGTCATCAAGAGTTATCCAACAAATTGGAGCTAGACTTTAGTATTTTTTCTTGTGTAACTTCCTTTACCTTTTTTAGGTTTAAAAACTTTTTGTGCGTATTTTTTCGAAAATAAATCTTTAGCTAGATGATTTCTTTTAGTTTTTAATTTTGTAGCCATTTTTTAAACTCAATATAAATGATCTATCATTAAATTTTTTTTCAACTTTTTTTCTTAATCTATATACGTGAGTCTCAACTGTATGCGTTTCTAGGTTTGATTTGTGTCCCCATACTTCAGATTGCAACTTACTTATTTTGATCTCTTTTTTTGCTCTATTTAAATAATCAATTATTTTAGTTTCTTTTTCTGTCAAAGATAAAGAAGTGTTTTTAAAATTCATCATCCTAGAATTTAAATTTATTGTATATTTTCCTAATTTAATATTGTTTTGTTTGTTAAAACTATTTTTTAAAAATTGTATGTTTATTATATCTAAAAGTTTATTGATATTAATTGGATAAGTATCAATTTTAATCTGATTTTCAAATTGAGAATTTATATCTCCGGAAATAATCAATAAATTCTTATTATTTAAATCATCAATAAATTTGGCATCATTTATTTTCTCTAATTTAAAATTTAAGTAATAGTTTATTTCATTTAAAATGTTAAATAGAGTCGGGAATTTATGTATTATAAGAACTTGAGAATTTATCATAACAAAAGAATATGTCTATTATAGTTAAAAATAAACATACACTTATTTTCGATGAATTCAAATTTAAGTGTTGTGTTGGAGCAAGAGGCTTAACAAAAAATAAAATTGAAGGAGACAAAAAAACACCTAGAGGAATATATAACATTGGAAATCTTTACTACAGAAGTGACAGAAATATTAGACCTAAAACAAATTTAAGAATAATAAATATAAAAAAAGATATGGGATGGTGTGATGATGTAAAATCAAAAGAATATTATAATAAACAGATCAAAATTAGTTCTAATTTAAAACATGAAAAACTATTTAGAAAAGATCAAAAATACGACTATTTTATTCCAATTAAATATAATTGGAAAAATAGAATATTAAAAAAGGGAAGTGCAATTTTCATTCATTTAACAAAAAATTATAAACCAACGGCTGGGTGTATAGGTTTATTGAAAAAAGATTTCTTAATACTAATTAAGTTAATCAAAAAAAATACAAAAATAAAAATTGTTTAATTGCGTTCTCCAAAAATATTTGAGCCTACTCGAATATAAGTAGAATTATTTTCTATGGCATTAATATAATCATTAGACATACCCATACTAAGTTCTTTTAGCTGAAGTTTTTTACCTAAATTACTCATCTCAGAAAAATATTTTGATGAATTCTGATTAAAAGGAGGTATGCACATTAATCCCAAGATATTTAAATCAAGACTTTTACAATACTGATAAAAATCGTAAACCTCATTTTTTAAAATACCAGATTTTTGTTTTTCCTCACCTATATTAACCTGAATAAATAGTTTAACTTTTAAATTTTGCTCTTTTTGTTGAATGGATATTTTATCTGCAAGTTTTTTACTATCCAAAGAGTGTATGAAATCAAATAATTTAACCGCAACTTTAACTTTATTAGTTTGAAGTCTCCCAATTAAATGTAATTTAATTTTCTCATTCTTTTCTTTGATATAAGACCATTTTTCTTGTGCTTCTTGCACTTTGTTTTCTCCATAGTCAGTGTGCCCATATTCTATTAAGGGTTTTATATGATCGATTCCAAATGTTTTTGAAACTGCTATAATATTAATTAACTTTTTGTTATTAGAATTTTTTGATAATCTAATATTAATATTTTCTTTAATTTTAATTAAGTTTTTTACTGTAACATGCATAATATTATTCCAAATAAGTTTTATTTTATAGATACTTTTAAGAAAAATGAAATTGATAAATTAAATAAGGAAACTGGAGTAATTTTTAGAAATTACAAGGATAAAATAAGCATAAGGAAAATAATTCAATTAAGAAATTATTGCGCTAAGAACAAAATTAAATTTTTTTTATCCAACAATTTTAAAATTGCATTAAAACTCAATCTAGATGGCGTATATTTGCCTTCATTCAATAAAGAAATGGCACACCTCACATTTGCAATAAAGCCTTCATTTCTAATTTTAGGTTCAGCACATAATATTAAAGAGCTTCGCATCAAAGAGACTCAACAAGTAAAGTTAATATTTATTTCTTCCTTATTTAAAAAAAATAAAAATTATTTAGGATTTAATAAATTTAAAGTTCTTCGAAAATTAACATCTAGAGATGTTATTGCTCTTGGAGGTATTTCAAAATTTAATGAAAGAAGAGTAAAATTGTTAGATTGTTTTGGTATAAGTGGGATTTCTTATTTTCAAAAAAAAGGCCCCAAAAATGGGGCCCTTTTTATAAATTAAAATTTTGCAAATTAGAATGCAAAAGTTAAAATCATTTGATAACCTTCTCTGTCATCAGATGCAGTGTTATTTACGTTATCAACAGAATGCATTGATACTGCAATTCCCATTGATCCCATAGTATAAGAAGCTCCAATAGCTACAGCTTCTTGATCTTTTGAACCAACTTTTTCTCTTGTGTTTGAACCATAAGAGATTGTTAAGTCGTCATTAACTGCATAAGATATACCAATTCCAGTTGACTCAATATCTGAAGCTGACTCATTGTCAGTCTCAGCAGTTTGGATACCAACTGTTACAGCACCGATTGCATACTTAGCAAACATTGTGCTTTCATTTGCTTTTGTACCAGTAGTTACTTCGACTTCACCTTCACCGTAACCAACAGTTAAACCGTCCATTCCAGTATAAGTTACACCATAGTCACTATAAGATACGTCAGTACCAGCGTCTGATGCATTTACGTAGTATAAGTTTAAGTTAAGTCCTGACTCATGAGCATATGTATATTTAAACGCATTGTCTCCTGCGTAACCATTTGTTCTTGAAGTGTCAGCACCAGTAATAACATCCCACGGCTCTTCTGAAGCAGTTGGCATCACATCATCGTTTCCATCTAAGAAACCACCTGTACCGTGACCACCAAATACTAATGTTCCAGCATCACCTAGATCAAAAGTTAATGAATAGCTATCTACACCACCTGTACCTGCAGTTGCTTTAGCATCTCCATCAAGTTCTACTGAGTATGTTACACCAATATCATTTACATCTCCTGAAGCAGAAAATGTAACTGAGTCTTCCATTACCCAACCATTACCGTGGTTAGATTTTTCATCACCACCAGTATATGTCATTGTAGCACTACCGCTTGCTGACATTTCAGCAGCTGAAACTGATCCAGCAACTAAAGAACCAGCTAATGCAGTTAGTCCTATTTTTGTATATTTGTTCATATTAAGTACTCCTTGTTTTATGTTTAATATTAAACATGGCTTTTTTATCAAAAAAGCAATAAGACTGTTAAGTTTAAGATAAATATAATAAAATAAATACTAATGTGTTGCATATTTACATCATAAAAAAGTATTTAAAATTGGGGGTTTTATTGAATTTTTTGTATAAATCTTTAGAAATTTAGTTTTATCCTGGTTTTTAAAGTAAAAATTAAAATGATATCTAGAATTTTTAAATATATTACATGTAAGGTAATTATTTTTTTACTCATTAGTTCCTGCACAAATGGTTTCAAGGGAGGAGATGCGCGTAAAAGGCCACCTCAAGTAAAAGATCGAATTAAAAAAAATATTGAGGAAGGAAGAGGTTTCAGGTTAATGGGTGGAAATCAGAAAAATGTTGGAGAATTTGATTTTGCTAGTTCAAATGAATTATGGAGAGCTTCTTTAGACACTTTAGATTTTATGCCTTTAGCTTTAGCAAACTATAGTGGAGGCATAGTAGTTACAGATTGGTACAGTGACAGTGAAACCAGCAATGAATCTGTTAAAATTTCAGTAAGATTTTTAAGTAATGAAATTAGGTCAGATGCATTGATAGTTAAAATTTTTTATAAAAATTGTTCTGTGCAACAAACCTGTAAAATTACAGATCGATCTAGCGCCTTATCATCTGAATTAACAGAAAAAATATTAGCAAAGGCAGCTGTATACGAAAAAGAAAACCAGTCTAAGAACAAAAAGAAATATATTAATAAAGCATTAGAAGATTAATCATTTAATTTAATTATTATCGTGGAAAGATATAATTTCAAAGAAGTAGAAGACAAGTGGCAAAGATATTGGGAAAACGAAAAGGTTTTTCAAACAAAATTAGATAAAACAAAGAAAAAATTCTATTGCTTAGAGATGTTTCCTTACCCGTCAGGTAAAATTCATATGGGCCACGTTAGAAATTATACTATTGGAGATGTTTTATCTAGATATAAAAAACTTAGAGGTTTTAATGTACTACATCCAATGGGATGGGATTCTTTCGGTATGCCCGCTGAAAATGCAGCAAGGGAAAATAAACTAGATCCTAAAGATTGGACAATCGAAAACATTAATGCAATGAAAAGCCAATTAAAAAGATTAGGTTTCTCTTTGGATTGGGAGAGGGAAATTTCAACTTGTGATGAAAACTATTACAAACACCAACAAACCTTTTTTTTGGAATTGCTTGAAAAAGGTCTAGTTTATAGAAAAGAAAATTATGTCAATTGGGATCCAGTTGATGAAACAGTTTTAGCAAATGAGCAAGTTATAGACGGCAAGGGATGGAGGTCAGGTGCTAACGTCCAAAGAAAAAAATTAAGCCAGTGGTTTTTTAACATATCTAAATTTTCTCAAGATTTATTAGATGGACTAGAAACATTAGATACTTGGCCTAATAAAGTAAAAACCATGCAAAAAAATTGGATTGGTAAATCATTTGGTTGTGAAATTAATTTTGATATTGAAGGCGAACTACCCATCGATAAAATAAAGTGCTTTACAACACGACCAGATACTTTGTTTGGTTTTTCTTTTTTAGCATTATCAGTCGATCATGAAATTTCCAATTTCTATAAAGATAATAAAGAATTTATAAAATTTAAAGAGCAATGTTCTAAAACTGGAACAACTGAGGAAGCAATTGCTGTTGGTGAGAAAATTGGATTTAAGACAAATTTACATGCAAAAAATCCTTTGGATCCAAATAAGAAAGTTCCAGTGTATTTTGCTAACTTTGTTTTAATGGATTATGGATTTGGTGCAGTATTTGGTTGTCCAGCACATGATCAAAGAGATTTTGATTTTGCAAAAAAGTATAATTTAGAAATTAGAACAGTAGTAAGACCAAAAGAAGCAGATGGAAATTTTAATGTAGAAAAAGAAGCTTATGCTGGTCCGGGTATAATTATTAACTCAGAATTTTTAAATGGGCTTAATGCTCCAGAAGAATCTGTAAAATATACAATAGACATACTGGAGAAAAAAAAACTAGGTAAAAAAAAAATTAATTATAGACTGAAAGATTGGGGTGTGTCACGTCAAAGATATTGGGGATGTCCAATTCCAATTGCATATGATAAAAAAGGTAATGTAGTACCAATACCTAAAGAAATGTTACCTGTTAAATTACCTGAAAAAATTGATCTAGACGTAAAAGGGAATCCACTGGACAGTCAAAAAAATTGGAAAGAAATAGAGATAAATGGCGAAAAATGCACAAGAGAAACAGATACTCTTGATACATTCGTATGTTCATCATGGTATTACTTAAGATTTTGTTCACCAAATGAAATAAATTATGGTTTTAATAAAGAAGATATAAATTATTGGATGCCAGTGGACCAATATATAGGTGGTGTGGAGCATGCTATATTGCATTTGTTATATTCACGTTTTTTTATGAGAGCTATTGATTACAAAAATAGTAATTTCAATATAACTGAGCCATTCAAAAGTTTATTTACTCAGGGAATGGTTTGTCATGAAACTTACAAAGATGAAAGTGGAAATTGGTTGAGTCCAGATGAAATTAAAAAAGTAAATAATAAAATTGTGATAAAAAATAGCCCCACTAAAGAAGTGAAAGTTGGACCATCAGAATCGATGTCAAAATCGAAAAAAAATGTAGTTGATCCTGAATTTATAATCAATAATTATGGAGCGGACTCTGTTAGATTATTTATATTATCTGATAGTCCTCCTGAGAAAGATGTTCAATGGTCTGAACAGGGAATAATTTCATCTTATAAATTTATTCAAAAGTTTTGGGTATTGCACAAACAGATTAAATCAAAAATATCTAACGAAAATCAAAATAATTATGATAACGATTTTGAAAAGTACACGAGTCAATTGATAGTTAAATTTACAGATAATTTAGAGAAGTTTAATTATAATGTAATAATTGCACATATGTACGAAACTTATAATTACCTAATAAATTTCATCAGAACAAAAAAAAATTTAAAAAATTTAAAAGATAACTACTCAAAAATTCTCTTATGCTTCTCACCGGTTATTCCACATTTTGCCAATGAATGTCTTAGCGAACTAGGTGTGTTAAAAAATGACAAATGGCCTGAATATGAAAAATATTCTTTAGAAAATGAGGATATTAATTTTGTAATACAAATTAATGGAAAAAAAAGAGGAATATTAAATGCTAAAAAAGGTATTAAAGAGATTGAAGTTCTGCAATTAGTAAAGGAGGATCAAAATATTTATAAATATTTGCAAGATAAGAAGATTAAAAAGACTATATTTGTTAAGAATAGATTAATTAATTTTTTGTTAAATGAATAAAATATTTCGAATATTATTTGTACTAGTTTTTTTTATAAGTGGCTGTTCTTATGAGCCTATTTTCATTAGTAAAAAATATGACTTTAAATTCGAAGAGATTATTTCTGAAGGAGATATTAATATTAATAAAATTATCAAAAAAAATTTATTAGAGAGAAGTAGTGAAATTTCTGAAATAAATTACATTTTGAATATTATTTCAAAAAGAGAAAAAGAAGTTATTTCATCAAATACAAAAGGTGATCCTTTAGTATATAAATTAAAAGTAAACCTAAAATATTATTTATATCTTAATGACAAATTAATTATTGAGAATGAAATAGTTAAACAAACAAATTATAACAATAGCAATGATAAATTTGAACTTTCTAAGTATGAAGATAATATATTAAAAAACTTATCTGAAAGTATTTCTTCTGAATTATTAGTTTCAATTACAACTTTAAAAAAATGATTGTTAAACAATATCAGATAGATAATTTTAAATTAGATAAGCACAATATCTATCTTCTTTATGGTAAGAATGAAGGTTTCCAAAATGAAATTATTGAAAAAAAATTTTTGAAAAATTTTGATGGTACTATTGATAAGTATGAGCAAGAGGACGTAATAAATAATTATGAGGAGATAGTCAGCAGTATTCTTAACAAATCTCTTTTTGAAAACAAAAAAATAATAATTGTAAACAGAGTTTCCGATAAAATAATAAATTTTATAAAGTACTTATCTGACAATAAAGTAATAGATATCAAGATCATAATAAAAGCTGGTATTCTTGATAAAAAATCTAAGTTAAGGAATTTATTTGAAAAGGCCCAAGATTTGGTTTGTATACCCTTTTATGAAGATGATAATAAAAGCTTACTACAAATAATTAATAATTTTTTAATTAAAAACAATATAAAATTGTCTAGAGAGTCAATCAATCTAATCATAGAAAGAGTTAATGGAAATAGAATTAGTCTTTATAATGAGTTAAATAAAATTCTTAATTATTCTTTTTCTAACAAAAATATTGATTTTGATACAATTCAAAAATTGAGTAATCTTTCTGGAAACTATGAAGTTAACAAATTGGCAGATTATTATCTTGAAAAAAATAAAAAAAACGTTGCAAAGATTTTAAATGAAAATAATTATTCAGATGAAGATTGTATTTTAATACTTAGAACTTTACTAATGAAATCAAAAAGGTTGCTTTATATTTTAGAAAAATATGAGGAAGATAAAAACTTAGATCAAATAATTTCGACAATAAAACCACCTATTTTCTGGAAGGATAAAAATAGTCTAAAAAAACAAGTAGATAACTGGGTTTTAGAGGAGTTGAAGAAAAAAATTTATAAAATTAGTGAAGTTGAATTTTTGACAAAAACTAATTCCAAAAGCTCAATAAATATAGTCTCAGATTTTATTGTTAACTATTAATAATTATTTTTAATTATTTTTATCAACCTGTCTAATTGATCAATATCTTTGTATTCAAACGATAAAGTACCTGAATTATTTTTTTTATTACTTAAGACAACTCTCATTCCTATTCGATCTGATAAATCATTCTCTGTTGCTATTATATTTGAGTCTTTAGATTTATAGAATTTCTTTGAACCTTTTTTAAAAACTCTTACTAAGTTTTCAGCTTGCCTTACAGATAATTTTTTTTTTATTATTTTCTCTGCTAATAATAATGCATTATCCAAACCTACTAAAATCTTTGCATGACCATGCGTTATTACATTATTTCTTATCATATCCAACACCTTCTCAGGTAAAGATAGTAAACGTAAGGAATTGGAAATATGAGATCTACTTTTTCCGATAAATTTAGAAACACTGTCATGGTCGTATCCAAAATTTTGAATCAAATTTTTGTAACTTTCAGCTTCTTCTATGGGATTTAAATCTTTTCTTTGAACATTCTCTATTATTGCTAATTCTAATGATTTTAAATTATCTGCCTCAATTATAACAACTGGAACCTCGTGTATACCTGCTGATTGAGCAGCTTGCCATCTTCTTTCACCTGCAATTATTTCATATTTATCTTCTTGATTTTCTGATTTTCTGACTATTAAAGGTTGAATAATGCCTCTTTCTTTTATTGAATTTGATAATTCATGTAGGGACTCTTTTTCAAACAATTTTCTTGGCTGATTTTTATTTGGTACGATTGAGCTTATTGAGATTTTATTATTTGAAGTTTTTAAATTACTATCTCCTATCAAGGATGACAATCCTCTTCCTAAACCCTTTTTGTTTTTAAATGGATTTATCATGCTGCGCTCTCTACTTGTTTATCTTGTTCTAAAAACTCTTCAGTAAACTTAAAATATGCTTTACTGCCTGGGCACATCTTATCATAGAGTAAGACCGGGATACCGTGTGACGGTGCTTCAGATAATCTGACATTCCTTGGCACTACTGTTGGGTAAACTTTATCTTTAAAATAGTTTCTTGCTTCTAATTCAACCTGATTTGAGAGCTTATTTCTTTTGTCAAACATAGTTAGAAGAATACCTCTTATCTCCAACAAAGGATTTAAGTTGGATTTTATCCTCTCAATAGTTTTCATCAGTTGTGTGAGACCTTCTAAGGCAAAAAATTCTGTCTGAAGAGGCACAATTAGTGCGTCTGAGGCTACGAGTGCCATAATTGTGAGTAAGCTAAGTGATGGAGGACAATCTATGAGAATATAATCATATGATCCTCTAGAATCATTTAAAATAGCAGCTAATTCGTCCTTTAATTTAAACGCCCTACGGCTATCCCCTGCAGTTTCAACCTCAAGACCAGATAAATCAACATTTGAGGTAATTAAATTGAGATTTGCAAAATTTGTTGGCTGTATAACCTCTGAAATTTTCTTGTTTCCATTTAAAACGTTATAAATTGTTTTATCAGAATTTGTTGTATTTGATAATCCAAGACCTGTCGTGGCATTACCTTGAGGGTCTAGGTCAATTACTAAAATTTTTTTTTTTTTGATGGATAAACCTGCTGCTAGATTGATCACAGTAGTTGTCTTACCTACTCCCCCTTTCTGATTTATGATTGATATAATTTTGTTTTCCATTTTTTTTTCAATTTTGCATTTCTTTTTTTAGATTTAAAAATTTATTAGACTGAAATAAAACTTTCATTTGTATATTAATTGCTCTACACGTTTTTTTTTTTTAAATTTGATATTTTTACAATCATTGATTCTTCACTAGTCAAACTTATTTTTTCTTCATAATCAAATTTCCATAACTTGTGTGCATCATCTAAAATTTTTTTGCCACTCTTTCCTAAAAATAAAATTATATACTTAAATTTTTTAAAATTATTTTGAGCTATTTGAAAAATTATTGGTAACGGTTTAAATGCACGAGATATAATTACATCTGTGCTTAAGTTCCTTTCGTCAAAAATATTTTTTCTATGAATTTCTGAATTTAAATTAAATTTTTTTGTCATTTCTTCCAAGAAAATACTCTTATGGTAGCTTTTTTCATAAAAAATTAGCTTAAATACTGGTTTTTTTGGTTTCATCAAAATCCCTAAAACTATACCAGGCAATCCAGCACCGGAGCCTAAATCCGTACATGTTTTAATATCATTTTTATCAATAAAATCAATTGTTTGTGCACTATCTTCTATATGCCTATATTTTATAGACTTTTCTGTTGTTTTGCTAATTAAATTTATAGTCTTATTTTTTAAAATTACAGATTTTGAATAGTCCTCTAGCTCTTTTAGTGTTTCACGTGAAACATTTAGATCAAAAATTTTATCAAATTTATAAATATTCGAATCAATCAAGCTATATGCTTAATAGACTTTCTTTTGAGATGAGACAACAAAATATATACTGCAGCTGGAGTAATTCCGTCAATTCTTAGTGCTTGCCCCATTGTTTTAGGCTTAATTTTCTTAAATTTTGATTTTACCTCATTAGATAATCCTGAAAAACTGTCATAATTTAAATTTTCAGGTATTATTAAGTTTTCATCTCTTTTAAACGCTAATATATCCGCTTTTTGCTTTTTTAAATAACCTTTGTAATGTGAATTAATTTCCAATTGTTCATCAATTTCACGTGAAAAGTACTTGATTTCAGGCCATATCTCTCTAATTTTATTCATATTTACTGATTTTTGTCCAAGTAATTGATTTGCTGATCTAGGAATACCGTCTTTAGCAATATTGATACCAAATTTACTTACTTTAGATGGTGTAATCATCAATTTATCCATTTTAGAACCTATTTTAGATAATTTTCCATATTTATCCTTAAATATTTTTTCTCTTTCTTTTAAAACCAACCCAACTTCTATACCTCTTTGGGTTAATCTCATATCAGCATTATCTGACCTTAGTGATAGTCTGTACTCTGCTCTTGATGTAAACATTCTATATGGTTCTGCGACCCCTTTGGTTACTAGATCATCTATCATAACTCCAATGTAAGCTTCTGAACGATCTAAAATAAATGGTTCCTTTTTTTTAAAAGCTAAAGCAGCATTTGTTCCAGCTATTAAGCCTTGAGCAGCTGCTTCTTCATATCCAGTGGTTCCATTAATTTGACCAGCAAGATAAAGGTTTTTTATTTTCTTAGTCTCTAAAGTTAAAAAAAGCTCCCTAGGATCTACAAAATCATATTCTATTGCATATCCTGGTCTTAAAATTTTTACCTTCTCTAAACCATTGATTTTACTACATAATTCTTGCTGCACATCTGCTGGCAGTGAAGTTGATATTCCATTTGGGTAAATCACATGATCATTTAACCCCTCTGGCTCTAAAAAGATTTGATGTCTCTGCTTATCTGCAAATTTTTTTATTTTATCCTCTATAGACGGACAATATCTCGGTCCCACACTTTTTATACTTCCTGAGTACATCGCGCTTCGTTTTATATTTTTTGAAATAATTTTATGAGCAGCTTCATTGGTATATGTCATTCGACATGAAATTTGTTTATTAAGATTTTTTTTTGTAAGAAAAGAAAAAAAATATGGGTCATCATCTGCATGCTGCTCCTCTAAATTTTGAAAATTTATTGTACGAGCATCAAGTCTAGGGGGCGTTCCTGTTTTTAGTCTTCCTATATTAAAATAATATTTTGATAATTGCTCACTTAAACCTGTTGAGGGTTTTTCATCAAATCTTCCAGCTGGTGTTATTTCATCACCAATATGAATCAAACCATTTAAAAAAGTGCCAGTTGTTAAAATCAACTTAGAAGATCTAATTTCTTTACCTGATTGTGTTATAAAACCTGTTATATCATTATTAGAAAAATTAAACTTAATTACAGGATCTGAAAAAATGCTTAAATTACAGTAGTTTACAAGTTTTTTTTGCATAAATTTTTTATATAATGATCGATCACTTTGTGTTCTTGGCCCTCTTACTGCTGGGCCTCTACTTCTATTTAAAAGTCTAAATTGAATACCTGATTTATCTGCCACTTCTCCCATAACACCATCAAGCGCATCTATTTCTCTGACTAGATGTCCTTTGCCTAATCCACCAATTGCTGGATTACAAGACATCTCACCTATAGTATCAAATTTGTGTGTGAATAGAGCAGTGTTAACACCTAGTCTTGCAGAAGCAGCTGCCGCTTCACAACCAGCATGGCCGCCACCAATTACTACCACGTCAAATCTCAACTCATTTTTCATAGCTGTAATTTATTATTGATATTAAAATTTACAAGAAAACACTTAAATTTGTTTAAAAATCTACTAATTGCAACGATTATTTGCCTATGCAAAAATCACTAAAAATTGAGCCCAATATTTCTTCAACATCAACATTTCCAACAATCATGCCTAGAGCTCTAGTTGCCAATCTTAAATCTTCAGCTGCTTTATCAAAATCTTCAATTGAACTTTTTTTTTCAAAATTTGTTAAATGCTCAACACATTTTTCAAGATTTGTTCTATGTCTTTGTCTCGTGATAAAAATATCTTCATTTGAAATAAATTTATTTTTCAAATTTTTTTTAATTATATTGATAAGTTTGTCTAAATTTTTTTCCTGTTTTATTGAAATTTGAACTGACTCATATTTTTCAATTTCATTGCTAAAATGATCAAAACCAAGATCTATTTTATTAATTACTAAAATTGATTTTTTTGGTTCAAAATTGCTTAAAAATTCAGCAAAATCTACACTTTTGGGTTCTATAACTATTAGGTTTAAATCAGCACTTTCAGCTCTATCTAATGCTAGTTTTATGCCCTTTCTTTCTATCTCGTCTTTTGACTCTCTAATCCCAGCAGTATCAGACACTACAACCGGGAAACCATCTAAATTTAAATGAGCCTCTATTACGTCTCTTGTTGTTCCTGCTATTTCTGAAACAATAGCTATATCTCTTCTAGATAAATAATTTAATAAAGAGGATTTGCCAGCATTGGTAGGACCAACAATTGCGATTTTGAAACCTTCTCTAATTCTTTCTCCTACTTTTTGATCATTTAGTATTTTTTCTATCTCTATTTTAATGTTTTTGGTTTCTGAATTTATATTTTGTAAAATATCTTTTGGTAAATCATCTTCGGGAAAATCAATTTTGGCTTCAATATTTGATAATACTTTTAATAATCTTTCTCTTAATAAGTTGAATTTATCAGCGCTTTTGCCTGACATAATTTTTACAGCTTGTTGTCTTTGAATTTCTGTCTCCGATGAAATTAAATCAGAAATACTTTCGGCTTTAAGTAAGTTTATTTTACCATTTTGAAATGCGATTTTTGTAAACTCTCCCGGCTCTGCTAATCTACAACCATCAATAATTGAAAGTGATGCGTGAATAGCTTCAACGACTGCTTTGCTGCCATGGACATGAAATTCAGCCATATCTTCACCTGTGTAGCTTCTAGGCCCAGGAAACCATATTAAAATACCCTCATCAATAAGCTTATTATCCTTGATTTTGTTGATTTTTCTCTTAGATGCCACTCGTGGCTTGGGTAACTCTTTGTTTGTTAATTTTAGTATTACTTTTTTTGTATCTGGACCAGAAACTCTTATAACCGATATGCCGGCCAATCCAGGACCAGAAGAAAGAGCATATATTGTCATTAAATTAATTATAGCTAGTATTAGACTTAAATATATAAATTTTTCTATGATAATTTGGATTGCATCTTATCCGAAATGCGGAAATACTTGGGTGAGATCGCTCCTATCGGCATATTACTTTTCTAAAGATGGAAAATTTAATTTTGATCTTTTAAAAAATATTAAGCAATTTCCAAGTCCATATTTTTTTCCTAATAAAATTAATACTATCGAGGAAGCTTCAGCAAGTTGGATACCTGTTCAAAAAAAGATTAAGGAAACAAAAAAAGTATATTTTTTAAAAACACACAATGTTTATGGCGCATATAAAGGTAATAATTTCACTTCTCCAGATTATACGTTGGGAGCAATAAATATTGTAAGAGATCCCAGAAATGTAATTACCTCATTGATGAATCATTTTTTAATTAATGAAGAAGATGCGCTTAAAATGATTAGCAACGTACATAGAAATTTAAGAGATCGGAATGATAAAGATAATTATTCAACATATTCATTTATTAGTTCTTGGGATAAAAACTATAAATCTTGGAAATTAACTAAAAATATAAATAAAATTCTCATAAAATATGAGGACCTTGAAAATAATATTGAGAATACTTTTTTAAAAATTATTAAATTCACAAATAAAGTAATGAGAAAAAATGATGAAGTTGATTTTGAAAAACTTAAGAAATCTATCAAAACAACCGAATTTGATTTATTAAAAAAAAAAGAGGAAAAAGAAGGTTTTGATGAAGCTATCTTTCCATCAGATGATGGGAAAACAAGGGCATTTTTTAATCTGGGAAAAAATAACGATTATAAAAAACTATTAAAAGATAAAACAATTAAGTCTATTGAAGAATTATTTGGCAAAGAAATGAAAGAGCTTGAATATCTCTAGTTTTAAGAAGGCCTATTCATTGAATTAAAAAAATCAGTATTATTTTTTGTTTCTTTCAATTTAGAATTTATAAATTCAATTGCATCCATCGATCCCATAGGGGCTATAATTCTTCTTAATACATTCATTTTTTGAAGATCGTTTTTTTCAAAAATTAATTCTTCTCTTCTGGTACCAGATTTAGTTATATCGATAGCTGGAAATATTCTTTTTTCTGAAATTTTTCTATCTAATATGGTCTCGCTATTACCTGTTCCTTTGAATTCTTCAAATATTACTTCATCCATTCTACTACCCGTATCTATAAGAGCTGTCGCTATAATGGTCAAAGAACCTCCTTCTTCAATATTTCTTGCTGCACCAAAAAATCGTTTTGGTCTTTGCAGTGCGTTTGCATCAACTCCACCAGTCAATACTTTTCCAGAACTTGGAACAACTGCATTGTAAGCTCTGCCCAGTCTTGTTATTGAGTCTAGAAGAATTACTACGTCTTTTTTATGTTCTGTTAATCGCTTTGCTTTTTCTATAACCATTTCTGCAACTGCAACGTGCCGTTGTGCCGGTTCATCAAATGTTGAACTTATTACTTCTCCTTTAACAGTTCTTTGCATATCAGTTACTTCTTCGGGTCTTTCATCAATTAACAAAACCATCAAGTAACACTCTGGATGGTTTGCAGTTATTGAATTTGCTATGCTTTGTAAAATCATTGTCTTACCTGCTTTTGGAGGGGAAATAATTAATGACCTTTGTCCCTTTCCTATTGGACTAACTAAATCAATTAACCTTGGCGTTAAGTCTACCTTTTTGTCTATCTTCACAGCTTCAACTTCCATCACTAACTGTTTGTTGGGGTAAAGAGGTGTTAAGTTGTCGAAAGCGATCTTGTGTTTAAATTTTTCAGTTTCTTCGAAGTTAATTTTGCTTACTTGCAATAACGCAAAATACCTTTCTCCCTCTTTAGGAGACCTTATTGGTCCTTCGACCGTATCTCCTGTTCTTAGTCCAAAACGTCTTATTTGATTTGGACTTACATAAATATCATCAGCACCAGGCAAATAATTAGATTCGATTGCTCTTAAAAAACCAAAACCATCTTGGAGCAATTGAAGAACTCCTCCTCCAGTAATTTCCTCTCCTTTTTCTGCAAGTTTCTTTAAAATAGCAAAATAAATCTCTTGCCTTCTGAGTGTGCTAGCATTTTCTATTCCTAAATTTTCAGCTTCTTTAATTAGTTGTTCTGAGCTTTTTTCTTTTAATTCTTGTATATTCATATTGGGAGATTGTTATTAGATAAGTTTAATATAATAATGTGTTTACAATTATTCAAGTCTATAAAGGCTTAAAAACAACAACAAAAACAATCAAAATAAGTAATAATGTAGGTATTTCATTAATAATTCTGTAAAATTTGTGAGTATGTACATTTTGATCCATTTTGAATTGGGAAAGAATGTTGCCAAGATAAAAATGGTAAAGTGTCAAAATAATCACAAAAACTATTTTTAGAATCATCCATGTTTGTCCAATTTGTTGAAATCCTATACTGTAAATTAAAATAACTCCAAAAATCCAAGACAAAATCATTGCGGGAGTCATTATGTAGAAAAATAGTTTTCTTTCCATTGTCTTAAATATTTCTGAAGTTTTTTTTTCTGAACTATTTTGAGAGTGGTAAACAAAAATTCTAGGCAAATATAAAAGTCCTGCCATCCAAGATATAACAGAGATTAAATGCAACGACTTAAATAATAAGTAAAAATTCATTATTAAATATTTTTTTCAACCAAATTTTTTAACAAAAGAATATGATCATCACTATCATTCAAGCAAGGAACCATGTCAAAATTTTCTCCTCCTGAGTCCATGAAGCTCTCTTTACCTTGTATAAGAATTTCTTCTAATGTTTCTACGCAATCAGAAGAAAAACCAGGACATATTGCTAGTACATTTTTTTTTCCATCCTTTGGTAAACTTTCAAGGGTCTTATCTGTATAAGGTTGCAACCATTCTTGTGGTCCAAATCTTGACTGAAATGTCGTTTTTATTTCTATAGTATTAAACTTTTCAGTCATCAGCCTTGTGGTTTTGTGACAATAACAATGATATGGATCTCCTTTATCAAAGTACTTCTTGGGAATACCGTGATAAGAAGCTAATATTAAATCTGGTTTCCAATCAATCTCACTAATTTTTTTATTTATAGAGTTTACTAATGCTTCTATGTACAATGGATGCGATTCGTAGTGTGGTATTATTTGCAAAGATGGTTGCCATCTCATATTCATCAAAGTCCTATAGACCTCATCACAAACTGTTGCGGTGGTGGCTGCAGCATATTGAGGATATAAAGGTAAAATTACTAAATTTTCACATCCTTCCGAATGTAATTTCGCTATTTTGCTTTTGATACTTGGGTTCCCATATCTCATCGCAAAATCAATAATTAAGTTTTCCTTTTTTAAATACTCAGAAGTTTTTTCTGTTTGTTTCTTTGTATAATAAAGTAATGGAGACATGTTTTCATCTTTCATCCAAATTTCTTTATAGGCTTTTGCTGTTTTGGATGGTCTAAAGGTTAGGATAAAAAGATTAAGGATTATTTGCCAAATTATTGGATTGACTTCTATTACTCTTCTATCGGATAAAAATTCCTTTAAGTATTTTCTGATATCAAACCAACTAGTAGAATCGGGAGTCCCTAAATTAATCAATAAAACTCCAGTTTTTCCAAATTTTACTAGTGGGTGTTCTTGTTTCATTTATAATTTCTCACTGTTTCAACAAGTTCATAAACCATATCAACTTCAGTTTCAGGCAATACACCATGACCCAGGTTAAAGACATAGGGGTGATCTTTAAATATGTCTAGATACTTCTTAATTTGTTTTTTTAAGTTTTCTTTATCAGATAAAAGAATCTTTGGATCCAAACCTCCTTGTACCGGCACATCCAAAGATTTAATTAAATTTCTAGGTTCTACGTTATAATCAATATTTATCATACTAGGCTTAACAATTTTAGTGAATTTAATATAATCAGTTATACCTCTAGGAAAACATATAACAGGTACACCTAAATTTTTTACATAGTTTACTAAAGATAAAGTTGGATTGTATAAAAACTTATCAAAGTCATTTTCTATTAAACCAGCCCAACTATCGAAAATTTGAATTATTGTGGCACCTGCTTTTATTTGGTTTTGTATATGAATCTTAATAAATTTATCTAACAAATTTAAAATCTCATTAATTAAAATTTTGTCTTTGAAAAAATCTGGAGATAACCCGTTCTTAGGTGAAACTTTGTTGACCATATATACTAAAAGTGTCCATGGTGCTCCTACAAAACCAATTAAATCTTTGTTTTTAAGGTCATTACTATTTTTCAGATTAGATAATAATTTGTATACGGGAGACAATTTTTCAGTAAGGTCTTTATTACTTACACTTTCGAGTTTATTTAATTCAAGAGCTCCTAAGCTTGGACCAAAATTTCTTTTAAACTCAACTGTCTGGCCCATACCATATGGTATCATTAGTATATCTGAGAATATTATTGCAGCATCAAAACCAAATCTTTTTATTGGCTGCAATGTTATCTCCTTAGCCAAGGTATGATTTAAACACAATTTAATGAAATCTGGATTTGATTTTCTAATTTCCCTAAACTCTGGCAAATATCTACCCGCTTGCCTCATTAACCAAACCGGATTAACTTTAGTGCTTTTATTTATTAAACATTCTTTTATTGGTGTCATCTAATATATTAAGATAATTATATTTAGTATTTATTATTAGTATGTATTGTTAATAACGTAAATTACCCAATTTTAACATTTTATTAACTTTTTATACATCTTATCTTCTTAAAAACCCTCTAAATTCAAGGGTATTTAATTATTTTATAAAGCTTTAAAATTGTTAATAAGATATTCACATTAATTTTATATGTTAATTGAATGAGCATAAAAAATGTTTCTTTTGGAATTTTAACAATTGAGAATTATTTCTTAAACAAGAATTAGTTTATAAACAATTTATACATGAAAAATACACATCAAATATTCTTAATTTCCGATTCGACTGGAGAAACACTAGATAGAATTTTTATGGCTTTAAAAGCTCAATTTAATAATTTTAATTATGAACTCAATCAATTTTCTTTTACAAGAACAGAAAGTCAAATATCAACAATTCTTAAAAATGCGAAGATGCAGGAAAGTCCTATTATATTATATACCGTAGTTAATAGTAAACTTGCAAAGTATTTGGCAGAAGAAGCAAACAAGATAAATATACCTTGTTTTGGTGTTTTGGGAGATCTAATTTTAAATTTTTCAAAAATTCTTAACCAAAAAGCTACACATAAACCTAGCGGACAGCATGTATTAGATGAAGAATATTATAAAAGAATTGAAGCAATTCAATTTACAATGAACCATGATGACGGTAATCAAACAGGAAATATACTTGAGTCGGATATTATATTAATTGGTGTCAGTAGAACGAGCAAAACACCAACCTCTATTTATCTTGCAAATAAAGGTTTAAAGACCGCCAACATACCATTAGTAAATCAAATGGAAATCCCAAAAGGCGTGATAGAATCAAAAAAATTGTGTGTGGTTGGTCTAGTAACAGAAGCAGAAAGACTTTTTGACATTCGTCGTAATAGGCTAAATTCATTTAAAGAAAATGTAGCTTCTGACTATACTAACTTAGAAAAAATCAAAATTGAAGTAGAACAGTCAAAAAAAATTTTTAAAAAGAATAATTGGCCAATAATAGATGTAACAAGAAAATCAGTTGAGGAAACTGCTGCTTCAATTATAAAAATTTATGAGATAAAAAATAAAAATGCATAAGCTAGTTTTAGCGTCAAAAAGTAAAGTAAGACATCAAATTCTATTAAAATATGATATGAAATGTATAGTTAAACAGTCAAATGTTGATGAAGACCCAATAAAAGAAAGTTTAATTAATGAAGGTGCAACTCCAGAAATTATCTCAAAAAATTTAGCTGAATTAAAAGCAAATAAAGTCAGCCAAAATTTATTTGATCAACTAGTTCTGGGAGCTGACAGTGTTATAGATTTAAATGGTGAATTAATTTCTAAACCAGGAAATAGAGAGGAAGCATTCAACATCTTAAAAAAATTAAATGGAAAAGTACATCATTTAATAAGCTCTGTATGTATATCGAAAAATGGATCAATGGTGTGGAATTATACAGATAGAGCAAGTTTAACGATGAAAGAATTTACCGACAAAGATTTAAAAGAATATTTAAGTAAAATAACAGACGAGGATCTATATGCTTATAATGTTTACCAAATAGAAGGAGAAGGACGAAATCTATTTTCTAAAATCGACGGAGATGAAAATACTATAATGGGCCTTCCCGTTGATAAAATTAAACAGTATATTGAAAGTTTATCGTGAAAAAATATTTAGTTGTTGGTAATCCTATTGAGCATTCATTATCGCCAAAACTTCAAAATTATTGGTTAAATTTTAATAAAATTGATGCTATTTATGGAAAATTACAGGCATATGACGATGATTTGAAAGAATTGTGTAACAGTATTAAGAACGGTCAATTAAATGGTCTTAATATTACAGTCCCTTTTAAAAAAAAAATTATACCTCATTTAGATGTATTAAGTGGACATGCTTTAAGAACCCAATCTGTGAATACAGTTTGTCTTAATAATGGAAATGTTACTGGTTACAATACTGATATTGAGGGATTTGAACTGAGTATTAGAAAATTAAATTACGAGGTTGAAAAAAAAAAAATTGTCATTTTGGGAGCAGGAGGGGTCGTTCCTTCAATAATTTATGCTTTAAAAAAAATGAATGCTCAACAGATATATCTAAGTAACAGAACAAAAGAGAAAGCTGAATTTCTAAAAAATTTATTTGAAGGCATAGAGGTTATAGATTGGGGATCACTTCCCACTTTTGATATGATTATTAATGCTACTAGCTTAGGCTTAAAGAAAAATGATAAATTTGGAATTGATTTTTCAACAGCTGAAAAAAATAAACTTTTTTTTGATGTTATTTATAATCCATTTAACACTGATTTTTCTGAGGCTGGAAATAAACCAGGAAACATAATCGAGAATGGTTTAAATATGTTTTTATTTCAAGCACAAAAAGCATTTAGTATATGGCATAATTTTGAACCAAAGATTGATCAAGAAGTAATAAAACTTTTAGAAGGCTAGAATTATGAGACTTATTAATAAAATTGCAATAATAACTGGTTCAGCTTCTGGTTTTGGCAAAGGCATAGCAGAAAAGTTTACTCAAGAAGGGGCCAATTTAATATTAGTTGATGTAAATTCAAAATTATTAAAGAAAGTTTCTAAAAATTTATCTCAAGATTATTTTGTTGCGGATGTGTCTAAAGCATCAAACTTTAATTCTCTACTTAAATATGCTTATAAAAAGTATAATTCTGTAGATATATTTGTAAATAATGCTGGCATAACACATAAACCCAAACCCATGGAAACTGTCACTGAAAATGAATTTGATAAAGTATTTAATGTAAATGCTAAGTCGGTTTATTATTGTGGAAAATATTTTGTGCCAAAAATGAAAAAGATAAAAAAAGGAGTTATCTTAAATGTTGCTTCAACAGCAGGATTATCTCCAAGACCTAAATTGAATTGGTATAATGCAAGTAAAGGTTGGATGATTACCGCAACAAAAGCTATGGCGGTAGAATTGGCGCCATTTAAAATAAGAGTTAATGCTATAGCGCCTGTTGCTGGAAAAACACCACTATTAAAATCATTTATGGGAGGTAGCACACCAAAAAAGAAACAAGCTTTTCTATCTACAATTCCAATAGGTAGATTTTCTACCCCTCAAGATATGGGGAATGCCGCATGTTTTTTATGTTCTGATGAAGCAAGCATGATAACTGGAACAGTTTTGGAAGTTGATGGCGGGAGATGTATTTAATTTTAAATGATTAGAGTTGGTGTTATTGGAGGAATTGGATCAGGTAAATCTTTTATATCTAAACTTTTTAACTCACCTGTTTTTAATGCAGATAGAGAAGTAGAAATTCTATACAAAAATAATGTTGAATGTTACAAAAAAATGAGAAAAAAACTTCCTAATTTTGTTAAATCTTTCCCAATATCAAAAAGCCAACTAATAAAAGCAATTAATGAAGATAAAAAAAATCTAAAAAAAATATCTTCTGTAGTTCACCCATTAGTTAGAAAGAAAATGAAATTGTTTTTAAATAAAAATAAAAAAAGTAAAATTATAATTTTAGATATTCCCTTATTAATAGAAAATAAACTTTATAAAAAAAAGGATATTTTGATATTTGTAAAATCTAATCAAAATAAAGTAATTAGTAGATTGAAAAAAAGAAAAAATTATAACAAAAAAATCCTTTTAAATTTAAGAAAAAACCAAACGAAGTTGTTAAAAAAAAGAAAATTAGCAAATTATATTGTCGAAAATAATTTTAGTCCAAATATAATGAGAAAAAAAATTAATTCTTTAAAAAATAGAATTTTAAATGAAAGAAATAGTGCTTGATACTGAAACTACAGGGCTCTCGGTAAAAGATGGACATAGAATAGTTGAAATAGGATGTATAGAAATTGAAAACTTAATACCGACCAAAAATGTTTTTCATTGCTATTTAAATCCTGAAAGAAAAGTTTCTGAAAGCGCATTAAAAGTTCATGGATATACAGACGAATTTTTAGCAGATAAAAAAAAGTTTAGTGATGTAGCAGATGATTTTTTAAAATTTATAGAAGATAAAAAAATAATAATTCATAATGCAGAATTTGATATAGGGCATCTCAACAATGAGCTCTCGTTAATAAAAAAAGAAAAAATTTCGAAAGAAAATGTTATAGATACACTTGAAATTGCTAGGAATAAATTTCCTGGATCTGGCATCAGTTTAGATGCATTATGCAAAAGATTTAGAATAGATAATTCTAGGAGGAAAAAACATACAGCTTTAATTGATTGTGAATTACTATCAAAAGTTTATGTTAATCTAATAGATCAAAAAGAACCAACATTTCAATTCCAAAAAGAAATAAGTAAAAAAAAAAATGAAATAAATGTAGAAATAGATTATTCAAAAAAAATTATAAAACCATCAAAACAAGAATTAGAAAAGCATAAAGAATTTATGAAAAAAGAATTCAAAAGAAATTTCTTTAATTAAGTTTCTGTTGATAGAGTTTTTCAAAATCAATTTTTTTATCTAACTTCATATCTGGGAAACCAGCATCCTT
>MDTE01187463.1_pt1 | contig 25051 bp, 22 predicted proteins | sample 811231 | NCBI WGS metagenome assembly MDTE01 (sample SAMN05326651, study PRJNA326480) | marine metagenome | isolation source: seawater | place: Indian Ocean: Red Sea | collected 2010 | reverse complement strand
AAGAATTTTAGATCTATCTTTGAATGTACCGGCACTGCATGTTGGTGGGTCATTTTCAAGTGCTGAACTTATACAAACCATTTTTGAAATTAAAAATGATAAAAGAGATAAATTCATATTATCAAAGGGTCATGTAGGAATTTTACTATATTCAATTTTAGAACAAAAAGGGCTTATTAAAAAAAAAGATCTAGATAACTATTGTAAAAAAAATGGTTTTTTAGGGGTGCATCCTGAGATTTATATTAACGGAGTTGAAGCCTCTACAGGTTCTCTAGGTCATGGTCTCGGAATTGCAGCAGGTATGTCATTGTCTAAAAAATATAAAAATATTTATATTCTTTGTAGCGATGGAGAATTAATGGAAGGTTCTATTTGGGAGTCCGTGTTGATGATTTCTTCATTCAAGCTCAATAATATAATTTTGTTAGTTGATAATAATGATCTACAAAGTGCAACAAGAGCAACCGACACTCATCCTAGCCTATATCCAATTAAAAATAAATTTAGATCTTTTGGCTGGGATAGTTACGATTGTAATGGCCATGATCCAGCTTCAATATTAAAAATTTTTAAAAAAAAAAAAACTAAAAAACCATTATGTTTAGTTGCTAAAACAATAAAAGGATATCCGATAAGTTTCATGAAAAATATCCCTATGTGGCATTACAGATCTCCAAATAAATCCGAATATGACTTGGCTATAAACGAAATTAAAAAAGAAATTAAAAAATTATGAGAAATAAGTTTTCTGAAACAATATTTAAAAATATAAAAAAAAATAAAAATATATATGTTGTTGCAGCAGATATCTCACCTTCTGGTGCTATGGCAAAATTTCAAAAATCAAATAATAATTTTATAAACGTTGGTGTAGCAGAACAGAATATGATTGGTGTTTGCGCTGGATTAGCTATGTCTGGAAAGAAAGTTTTTGCATATACCATTGCACCATTTAGTATTTATAGGCCCTTTGAAATGGTTAGAGATGATATATGCTATCAGAATCTTCCCATAACAGTTGTAGGCATGGGCGCAGGAACCATTTATGCAAATTTAGGTGGAACTCATACAGCTATCGAGGATATTTCAATTGCAAGATCAATACCGAATATGACTGTTATCTCACCCTGTGACCCTCAAGAATTAGTTTCTGCTGTTAATTATTGTTGTACAAAAAACAAGTCTCCAACTTATTTGAGAATTGGAAAGAGTGGAGAAAAAATTATTACAAAAAAAGCTGTAGAAAAATGGAAGTTTGGTAAAATTAGAAAATTAATAAATGGACATAATACATGCATCCTTTCCCACGGTCCCATATCTCAATTAGCCTATGATGCAATAAATATTAAAAAAAAAAAAATAAGCTTATATTCTTGCTCTACATTAAAGCCTTTTGACGAAAAAGGTATTAAAAGAATTTTTAGAAAATATAGTAAAATTATAACTCTAGAGGATCACTCAATTATTGGAGGCTTAAGTGATATTGTAACCAATTTAGCTTTTAAAAACAGATATCAAGGAAAAATAATTACAAATTCATTAAAAGATAAATTTATTCATGTATTTAGTAATCAAGAAGACTTATTAAAATCTCATGGAATTTCATTAAAAAAATTAATTAGCCAAATTTAAAATAATTTTTAAATTTACGTAAGATTAATATTGTTCATTACTTTGATATTATAATATTTTATATCATCAAAAGTATTTGAAAGTATCTTAGTTTCAAATGCATTTTTTAAATCAACAATAGCAGATTTTATAGAATATTTTGTTTCAAAATTTAGGACTTTTTTAATTTTTTCTGATGAAATATGATAAGATCTATTATCATTTGTTGGGGTTTTCTTTATTAATATATTTCCGCCTAAAACTTCTTTTACAGTGTTTGCAAGATTATCAACAGAAACATTTTCAAAGCCCACATTAAAAATTTCTCCATTAATTTTTTTAAAATCTGTGAGAAGTAAATGTTCATAAGACCTTACCATGTCTAATATGTGAACATTTGGTCTTAACTGTTCTCCACCAAAAACTGTTATTTCTTTTTTAAAATACGCCAAATTAGTTAAAATATTTACTATGACATCAAGTCTTTGTCTGGGAGAAAAACCGCAAACAGTTGCAGGCCTAATAGTTGCTACTTGAAAATTGCTTGTCTTAGACTCATTTAATATTTTTTCACAATCAGCTTTAAATTTTGAATAATCTGTAAGAGGTTCAAGTGACATTTCTTCGTTAACATTTGGCTCTGATTTAATTCCATAAACTGAAGATGACGAAGCATAAATAAATTTTTTAATTTTACTAAATTTTGAAATTGAAACTAATTCAGGGAATGCGTCAAGATTTATTGATTTTCCTAAATTTGGATTTAGCTCAAAACTTGGATCATTGGAAATACAGGCTAAATGTATTACAACATCAATATCTTTTAAATTTTTTTCTAATAATTTTTTATCTCTTATATCGCCTTTAATAATTCTTAAGTTTGGATGAGGAAATAATGTATTACCGTACATAAATAAATCTAAAACTGTTACATGGTATCCTTTATTCAATAGATATGGCGTTAAAACTGAGCCTACATAGCCTGCTCCTCCAGTTATAAATATTCTTTCCATCATGCTAAATAATGCTCCAATTCCTTTAAAAGGGTTGTTTTACTTATTGCTTTTTTATTACCAATAGAATTAACTGATTGAGAGGCACATAGTGAAGATATTAATAAAGACAAGTCACAATCGATTTTCTTATATAAGCATATAGCAAGTATGGAAAGCATTGCATCTCCCGCTCCAACTTTATCAACTACTTTATTTGCAAAAGCATCAGAATAATAAAATTTTTTAACTTTAGCGTCATACAAAATTGCACCACTATAGCCTCTAGTAACTATTAAAAATTGCAAATTTAAATTTTTTGATAATAATTTTAAAAGATTTTCAATTTTTTCAGTTTTCGATCTCATTTCATATCTTAACTCATTTTCATTGATAATAATGCAATTTGCATTTCTGTAATTTTGAAGACTGTGATAACCAATATTTGATGAGTTGATTTGAACATTTACAGCAACAAATTTTTTCTTTGAAATAATCTTTTTTGCAAAATTTTTTGAAATTAAACCATGTCCATAATCTGAGACAATAACGAGGTTACTTTTTTTTAAAAATTTAGAAAGTTTTTTTTCTAATTTTTTTTCTTCTAATGAACTGACGCTACTATCATTTAAAGAATAAGCACCAAATATTTTTCGATTATTAATTTCTTCAACAAACCGTTCCTTAATTATAGTAGGTGAGTCTTTTTTGCTTATAAAATCAAATATAATTTTTTTTCCTAAATTCGATTTAATAAATTTTAATTCATCATTATTTTGACCTAGATAACTTAGTAAATTAGTTTTATTTACAAAACTTGACAAATGTCGACATATAGCCCCAGCTCCTCCTAGATATTTTTCAAAATGTTTTTTTTTTTAATACTAAAACTGGTTCTTTTCCACTTTTTCCTAAAGTCTCTGTAAATTGATACTTATCTATAATTATCTCTCCAATTACTAACGGGTTGATACCTTCTAAATTTTCGATCGACTTTGAGATTTGATCGAAATTATACTTTTGTTTTATTCTTTTTATAGATTCTTTTTGTTTAGAAGATAAAAAATTCATATAATTTTTCAAAAGAACAGTTGAGCTAAACTTTCGGTCCGATGTATAAATAATCTTACCATTATTTTTTATTAATGCTTTTTTTTCTTTAAAAATTTTTCCAGTAACATCCTCTTTATTATTTTTGTAATCAGGTCCTTTAAAATATATATTTGGTTTAATTAAATTAATTACTTTAATTGCTGATGCCTCATTTGAAATTACTACATAATCAACCAATTCAAGAGATGCCAGGCACTCGGCTCTTTCTAGGTGATTAAATACTGGTCTGCCTGGGCCTTTATTAACAAAGCTATTTTCTGTTACAGACACAATAAGAATATCTACTTTTTTTTTGCTTCTTGAAAATGCCTGAAATGACCCAAATGTAATAAATCAAATACTCCGTGACATAGTCCAATTTTTTTGTTTGATCTATTTAAATTTTTTATTTTATGTTGAAAATCGTCAATTAAAAAAATTTTGCTCATAAATTAATATTATCTACAACATTGGTATAACTACCTTTATCTAATTTTTGAATACCATTTATTAATTCTATAATTCCCTCATCTAAAGAGAATTTAAATTTAAAACCAGTTTTAAGGATTTTCTGATTAGACACAATATAATCTCTCTTGTCAGGGTCGTGTCCAAATTCATTTAAAACATAATTAAAACCATCTATATGTTTTTTTATACTTTCAGCTAATTCAATTTTAGTTAAATTTACATTTTCTAAACCAAAATTGTAAACATTGTTCTTAAGTCTATCAAAATTTTCTATACAGAAAATAAATACTCGTGCGACATCCTTTATATGAACATAATTTCTTTTAAATTTACCCTCAAAAATTTCTAAATATTTTTTAGTTATTGCATCATAAACAAAATTATTAACTAATAAATCAAGTCTCATTCTGGGTGACATTCCAAAAATTGTTGCCAACCTCAATGAAATATAATTTCCTCTTTTTATAAGAGAATTCTCAGATTTTACCTTTGTAACCCCATAAACAGAAATTGGATTTAGTGGCGATTCTTCTGTGCAAGGCTTATTATGTTCAGCTATGCCATACCCAGAGTTTGAAACTGGAAGTATTATCTTTATGTTTTTTTTTTAAATTTTCAAATAAAAAGTTACAACTACTATAATTAATTTGCTCTGCTTCAATAATATATTTTGAACATATAGGCGCCCCAACAAGCGCTGCTAAAGGAATTACAACATCAAAATCATTTTCTTCAATAATTTTTTTTACCAAATCAAAATCTCTTACATCACCATTAATAAATTTAAAATTTTCCTTATCGCTATATGGTTTTTGCCCAAAAATTAATTTATCCAAAAGAACAACCTGATAGCCTTTTTCAAGTAACATTGGTGTTAAAACTGAACCAATATATCCTGCACCTCCAGTAATAAAAATTTTATTATTCATATTTTATATTTTAAGTACTTTTGAACCCTCGTTATTAAAATGAAAATCAATTATTTCGTTATTTTTCATTTTAGTTAGGAAATGTTTTTGTTTATTTGTTTTTACATAAAACAAAATGAAACCACCTGCTCCCGCTCCTAATAATTTACCACCTGTCGCACCTGAAGAGATACCTTTTTTATAAATTTTGTCAATCGCAGGATTGGAGACGTTGTTGTCTAATTTTTTTTTTAATTCCCAATTTTCTGCTAACAACTCTCCAAATAAGTCTTGATTTAAGTCTTTGCTAAAAATTTCAAGAGATTTTTTAGTTATATTATTAATACTATTTAATAAATTAAAATTTTTTTTGATTTTATTTATTTTAATCTTTTCAATATTTGATGCTTTTCTCGTTAAATTAGTAAAAACTAAAAAAAGATTTTTAGATATTTTTCTAACTTTATCTTTATTTGTAATACTCCTTACCTGAAATTTATTTTTGGTTAATTTTATTAAATTAAAACCTCCATATGATGCATGAATTTGGTCTTGAAAACCTACAGACTCTCTCAAAATATTTCTCTCAAAATTAATTGAAAATCTTGCAAGATTTTTAGAATTATTTTTTATACCCTTATAATAATCGACAAGATTTTTTAGACCTACAGTAAAAGCAGAAGATGTTCCTAGTCCAGAAAAACTTGGCATATCAGAACATATATGCATTTCAAAATTTTCATTAATTTTCTCTTTCTTAAGAAGAAGTCTTATTACACGATGATCTATTTGATTAATTTTTTTTACAAATTCATTATTTTTATAAAAAATTTTTATTTTATCTTTATCGATGTTATTTTTTTTTTGAAAAGAAATATAAATAAATTTATTTATTGTCGAACCAAGAATTAAACTTTCATTTTTATTAAAATATTCTGGAAAGTCTGTGCCCCCACCAAAAAAACTTATTCTAAGTGGAGTTTTTGAGATGATCATTAAATTGAGATATATTATTGTTGATTATCAAATTACAAAAATATATACAATTTAATTCTTAAAATTAAAACTTAATAAATTTTTGAAAAATAATACAATTTTAGATGCAATAGGGAATTATGATTTATGGATGACTCTAGCTATAACTAAAATTAGAGTTAGATTCATTAGGACAGCATTAGGGCCTATTTGGGAAATTTTAGGTACAACTATTTTTTTAATTTTTATATCCTTTGTTTGGTCAAAACTTTGGGGTGATACCTTTTTTAGTTTTTTTTGCTATTTATACTCAGGTTTCATTATATGGAAAGCAATTTCATCAATCATAGGTGATGCAACATATCTTTATTCAGATACATATTCTAATTGTTTTGAAAATGTGAATATAAACCCTTTTGTTTTTTGCATGTCACATACAGCAAAAAATTTTATCGTATTACTTATGAATTTTCCTATATTAATATTTATTTTGATAATTAATGACAGTATTAATGTTTCCTCTTGGATTTGGTTAATTTATTATTTTTTAATTTTCTTTATTACTGGTGTTGCAACATCTTTTATATTAGCTGTATTTTGTCTCAAATTTAGAGATCTACAATTTTCAATTATAGTGGCATTACAACTAATTTTTTTTATGACTCCTGTTATTTGGAAAATTGATCAACTATCTGATAAAGCTCAACGATTTATTATTGAGCCAAATTTACTTTATCACTATATTGAATTTTTTAGATCCTGTGTTTTGTATGGTGTTATTAATTATAAAAGTCTTGCTATAATTTCGATCACTACACTTGTTTTGGTAATAATATCTCTAATTCTTTATAAAAATGTAAATAAAAAAATAATTTTTTGGATATCATAATGAAAGTTGAGGTTAAAAATTTAGTATTAAATTACCCAATTAAAAATATTAATAACTATCTTTTTAGGGCAAAACTAATTAGGAAAATAAAAAATATCTTTTTAGTAAATAAAGATAACAAAAACACTATTAAAAATTTTGAAAGTAGTATTACAGCACTAGATAAAATAAACTTTTCAATTGTTAAAAATGATAGATTGGGACTAATAGGTCTGAATGGATCTGGAAAAAGTACTCTATTAAAATGTTTATCTAACATTTTACCTCACGATCAGGGTGAGATTAGGATTGAAGGTGCCGAATATTTACCAATAATTCAACCTTATGCGATGTGTGAACCAGATGACACTTTGTATAATAATATTTTTTTAATATCTCAAATTTTAGGATTTAAAAAAAAAGATATAGAAAATCAAATAGATGAGATTTTGGAATTTGCTGAACTATCAGATTATAAAAATAGATCAATTTCAACCCTGTCAACTGGAATGAAATTTAGATTTGTTTTTGCAATATCATTTGTTTTAAGAGGTAAAAAAATATTTTTTATAGATGAATTTCTTACAACTGGTGATGAAAAATTTCAAAACAAAGGATTTGATTTTATCCAAAAAAAAAGTGATTCTATAATAATTTTATGTTCCCACAGCAAAAGATTAATTGAAAAATTCTGTAATAAGATCTTAATTCTAAATAAAGGCCAGCAAATCTATTTTGGTGAGACTGCTGAAGGGCTTAAAAGATATAATAATTTAATTCAGAGTTAGAAAATTTACCAATTTTTCTGATAGTTTTTTTTCATTAAATATAGATTTATTATAAGTAATTTTTTTGACTACAATCTTATTTTTTAATTCATCAATTGTTTTAATCAATTTTAAATCATTAATATTATGATAGTTTGCATTATACTTGCTGCATATAAATTTTTGAAAAAGTGTTTTATCTGATAAAAAAATTGTTAATGAATTTTGTATATAATCAATAACCCTCATAGAAGCACAATACTTTTTGTAGTTATTTGATATTAAGGGTTTTTTGGCATCATGTGGGCAAAGTCCTACAGAAAAATCTTCTAGAAAAGTTTCCAAGTTTTCATTTTCTAAATACCCCATATAATGAATTTGGGACATATATCTTTCGTCTAAATTTAAGTTTTTTGTAACTAAATTAAAACAGTTCTGTGAAGTAAAAAAATATATCTCAACACCGAGTTTTACTAAAATCCTTACACTTTGATCAACCTTTACAAACTTATCATCTACCCAGCCTATTATTGCACACTTAACATTATTATTATTTTGTTTAACATTAACTTTATTTTTTTTAATTATTAAATCTGGTATTAATAAATTTTGTCTACTTTTTTTTTTTAAATGAAATTTATATTCAACCCACAATCTTAGATCTCTATGAATAATATTTTTAAAAAATAAAATTGAAATTTTTTCAATTACTTGCTTAATTTTATTTTCATACAATAATCCACTATGTACATCATAAAAATATACACTAACAATTTTTCCTAACAAAAAATATGGTATTGCAAAATATGGCTGCGAAAATATCATTATAAATTTTTTTTTAAATTTAAATCCTAAAATAAAACTAAAAACAAAAAAAAAAATATTATTAAATATTATTTTATTTTCACTAACATTGTAGACAGGATTTTTTCTATAAACAAAAATACACTTTTTATTTTGAATATTTAGTAAATAATTTATTGCAAATTCTTTTTTATGCATATTATTTACAAAAATAATTATTCCATCGTAATTAAATAATTGTAAAATTTTTTTTACCACGGTATTTTTTTTTTATTAAAGTTAAAAAAATTACCCGAGTCGCTCTTTCTCAAACTGGTACAAAATTTAGTAAAAAAATTAACTGATTTTTTAATTTTCATTGTGCCTTTAGCTGATTTGGTTGCTACCCATCCTGGGTGATAACTGACAAAAATATAATTTAATTTTTTATATTCAAACGAAATGTTTTTAACAAAAGAGTTTAACAATGACTTTGAAGCTCTATAAACATGATTACCTTTTGGAACATGATGACTTAACTTGCCCCTCTCTGTAATACTTCCTGATCTACTTGAAAAATAAATGAATTTGGCTTTTTTATTGATTAAATAATTTTCTAACAAAAAATATGTAAATTTTATTGGAAATATACTATTTACGGCTAGTGCATTAAAAATTCTAGCATTTTTAAGTTTTTTAATTGAAGTAGGGTAATTTATTTGATCACTTGAAAAAAATATTATTTTTGTAAATTTTATTTTTCCTAACAATTTGATCAATTTTTTTTGATCAATATCTTTAGTCTGATTCAATAAAATGTTTTTTATTATTTTAATATTAGAATTTTTTTTTCTAGAAATACCATAAATATTATATTTTTCACTTACTTCATTTATATATTCTTGAGCAATTTCACTTGAAGTGCCAATGATTAATATATTTTTTTTCAAAGTTATATTTAAATGGTTATCAATACTAAATATACTATTAATATCTTTTTTATAAAATGAAAATTTTAATTATTAAAAACGATGGATTTGGTGATCTTATAATCATCAAGGACTTACTTAAAAAAATTAATAAAGAAAAAAATGAAATAGATATAGTTTTATCTAAACATAATGAAATATTTTTTAATCAACTTATAAATATTCAAAATAAGTATGTTTTTGATCTGTATGGACCTAATTTTAATATAAAAAAGAATGTTCCAAGAAAAGATAAAAAATTACTTAAAAAATTAAATAATAAAAGTTATGACCTATGCATAGTATTAAGGAGATATTTAAATACTGAACAAGTTGCAATTTTAAATCATATTAATACAAAAAAAATTTTTTTATGTTACCAATTTTACAATTCAGAAATTGAATTGAAAAAAAAATTTTTTAAAATTAATGTTCCAAAACATTATATTAATGATTATGATTATTTTTTTTATTTCCTTAAAAAAATAAAGCTTCTAAAATACAATAGTAAATATTTAATAAATAAAAGACATAAAAAAAATAATTATTTAGTGCTTAATTTAAGTGGTGAAAAGCAATTCAAAGAAATTGATAATCTTGAGATTCTTTTAAAAATTATTTTAAAAAATTTTAATAATAAAATTTATTTAATAGGTAAAACTTTTAATAAACAAATGAATGTTAAAATTAATAAAAAATTAACTAAAATTAAAAATATAAATTTAATTAATTTATGGTCTAAAACTAATTTTAAATATTCAATGAAAATTATAAAAAATTCTGAATATTATGTTGGTTTTGATACAGGTTTAAGTCACTATGCATCTTTAGAAAATAAAAAATCACTTATCATATTAAATTCTGGTGGAGCAAATAAGTGGTTTCCTCATTCTAAGAATTTTATATCAAATACAACTTATTGGGTTTATAACACAGCTTGTGCAGGATGTAATTTCTCAGGAAATTATAATAAATGTCATTATAATGTAAGATATTGCGTCGATAATATTTTTCTAGAAAAAGATAAGGTCAATAATAATTTTATCAAATTTTTAAAAAACAAATCAGTTAAATTTATAAATTATTCCAATAATAATTTTATATCAACCGATTGGAACCAAAAGGCTAAAAATATTGAATTTAAGATTATAAATAAAAGTGGTTATTTAAATGATTCCAAAAAATTTTTGAATAACTTATATTTTATTTTTAAAAATTTTTTTATTCTTATAAAAAATCAAAATAAAATAATTTTAACCATAAAATTATTACTAAAGAATTTAGTAAGCCTTTTTTATCAAACTATAATTAGGTAATGTTTCAATGTAAGTTATTTTTTTAATTTTATTTTTTAGAATACTTTGTCTTATTTTAACCTTATATCTTGGTGCTAAATTAATAATAATAGAATTTTCGTCTTTTCTAGTAAGCTTTTTTTGTATTTTTAAATTCTTATTACCTAAATTAATAACTTTCAGATCTGTATAATCATCAATTAATTTGCTTATATGCTGTTCCAGATCTAAAAACTTAATTAAGGCAACAGAACCGATTGATGCGCCATATCCATAAATATGATTTTCATTATAATTTTCAGAGATTTTCTTAATATCACTTTTTAAATTAAATTTAATTCTATTTATAATTTTTATAAATGCTGTGATATTTTTTTTTTTTAATAACATCGAATTTATAATTAATTAAAATTTTATTTTTCAAACTTAAGTTTTTTTTAACTAATATTGCTTTGAAAAAATTTTTTTTTTCAAAAAGTTTAAAACTTTTAATTTTAAGTCCATATTGTTTGACCAGTATTTTTAAACTTTTATAACTAAAATTATTAATATGCTCAAAATAAACTCTGTCTATATTGAGATTTTTGATTATACCAGGACCATAATGATGAAATATTTCTATTTCTCCTTTTTTCTCTAGTGATTGTGAAATTTTTTTAAAAAATTTTTTAATTTTGTAAATATTGCTAATGCAATCGTAAATAAAAATTTTTTTATATTTTTTATTTATTTTTAAATATTCATTATTTAAAATTGACTTATGATCGATATTTAACTTTTTTAAGAACATAGGTTTTTCTTTCGAAATTTCTAAAAAGGGTTGTTTATCATTTATTTTATTTAAATTTTTATATTTGGTTAAAAAAATTTTTTTTTTATAAGATCTGTATAAAATATTTTGTGAATTTATTTTTGGAATTGAAATATGATTACAAAATTTACATAAAAAAAGTTTAAGCTTTTTATTTTTGTAATATTCTTTTTTTTCATGATAAATATTTATTGGAAATGAATTTATCTCATAAAACTTATATATTTTTTTTGAACAAATCTCACATGTATTAGGGTTCATTTAAATTATCCAAAATATATAAATTCAAAATCCCCTGTATAACCTGACATATCAAATAACCATTTCCATGCCGACTTATGAACTAAAGTTTCTGCAGTCAAAGCCCAACATTGTACTCCAAATTGTTCTTTTTCATTTCTAAAAGACTCGACACATAAATATTTAGATTTCCCTATTCTCTCAATTTCTTTTAACGAATTATAAATTTCTGGTAATTTAAAATTATGTAATGTTGTATTTGAAAATACTAAATCAAATTCATTATCCTTAAATTTAAATTTTTTTCTAGCATCATGGTAAAAAATATTTTTTTTAATTTCCTTTTTTGAGTTCTTTATGGCATATTTCGATATATCACATCCAAATACATTTTTACTTTTAAGTAATTTTGTAATTTCATATATTAGGTAACCTTTACCACAGCCTATATCTAATATTTTTGAATTAGAATTTAAATTATAATCAACAATTAGTTTTTTTGCTAGGTAAGTATGATAATTCTCTATATACTTGTAACCTCCGTAACCGTACCTTCTATCCCCATCCCAATAATCTTTTGAATATTTTTTAGCAATTTTCATGCAATGAATTTTATCATCTACCATTCTTTTGAGGTAATTTCGTTTTGATTTTTTATGCCTATAATTTACATAAAATTTTTCAGTCCCTGAGTCTAATTTTATTATTTTGTTTTTTTTTAAAATTTTTGAACTCAAATTGAATATTTCGGTTATCTTTTTTATATCTTGAGCTTTTCTAATTGATAGGCTTTCAACCGCAAAATGAAGTTCTTTTTTACTTTTAATTATTTTTTGAAACAAAAATTTTTGTAACTTTTTATCTTCAGGTAATTGAAGAACACTATAAAATAATATTCCATCATAATTACTTAGTTCATCAATTAACTCGTGTAATATAAATGTACTATTTTTATAAGCATATTCTGTTGCACTCATTAAAAAACTATAACCTTTAGATTTACAATAATCTTTATTAACTATGTTTTGCACGTGTTGAGGTGCTCTTTCATTGAAGAAAGGTCTGCTAAAAATATATCCTTTTAATGTTTTCATTCTACAAATGGAAATTTATATTGCTCGCCAATATCGCTTATAACTCTCTTTGTGATGGGAAAAAAGAACTCACCAATTTTTTTATCTCCGTAAGGTGAAAATAAGGTTTTAAATCTACAATTCATTGAAACTCTTGTTTCATTCTCCAGATTAACGACATTTCCATGTGGTAAAGATTGATTAAATAATAAAAAATGATTTTTATCAATTTTGATCCAGTCTAAAAATGGCTTTGAAAGCTCAAAAATTTTTTTGCTACTTTTGTATTTTTTATTTTTCATTAAACCATAAAATTTATCTTTAAACTTAGGTTTAAGTATATACATTGATTTTGTTCTATAACATTTAACCATTGGTACCCACAAATTAATTTCGTAAGCAGAGTCTCCTGACCACACATCTGAATGAATTGGTAACAATGACGATTTATCTCCTGGAAACTGAATGCTAAGATTTATATTTTTTTGCATCATTAATTCATTTCCAGCCAATTTATAAAGCTCCTCACGAGCTAGATTAAAATAATTATACTTGAATGCTTTATCTTTATTTAAATAGTAAATTAACTCTAATCTAAAATTATTTAAATCGTTATAATTAACTTTATTGTGTAGCAAATTTAAATTTACTTTTTTTTTTGAATTAAAAATTTTTTTTAAAATTTTTTGAAATAGTTTATCGATATATAGTGAAGAAAATTTATTTGATTTATTAATATAATATCCTTTTGATAAAAATTTATTTGATATATATTTTTCTTTTTTTGTTAAGTAATTCATAATTTTAAGATCAATTAAAAGCAAAAAGATTTATGACTTCATTTTTTTTTAATTCTCTATCAAATATTTCTAATTTTTTATCTACTTCATATAACTTATAATTATTGTTAACTAAAAATTCTATGGTTTTGTTATAGTGTATTCCATGTTCTATTTCGCTAGCCTCAGACATTTCTATAATAATTTTTGGTTTATCTCTAGCAATAATATTTTGACAACTTTTTAATGCATAATAATCAGCACCATCGATATCAATTTTAATAAAATCAATTTTGTCATCAATCATATTATCAATTATTAGATCATTTTGTTTATTTCCAACTACTCCTAAAAAACAATAAACATTTTTATCTCCTTTAAAATTTTTTTTTAATATCGAAAATACTTTGGGTATAGACTCAAAAGAAAATATTTTTCCATTTTGGCCAATTTTCTTTAAAAAAACATAAGAAAAAAAACCTATGTTCGCACCAATATCTATACAATTGGATCCTGGTGCTAAATATTTTTCAATAAGCTGTTTTTCAAAGCTATTATAAATTTTTTTATAAGCGAAAAGATCCCTAGATGGTTTGGATTGTTCGCTCACTGAAGTAAAAAAAACTCTATTATCAAAATAAATTTTTTTTGGTTTAAATAAAGGCCAAATTATTTGTTCCAAAATTATAGGCAAAATTAAGTTATATCTCTTAAATTTTTTTATTATTGGAAATTTATCGATTATTTTTCTTCTAAACTCACTATAAGACATTGATTTATTTTAGATATTTAAACCAAACTTTTGTAGCTTTAGAAATACTTTTTTTATTCCATACAGGCGCTTTTTTCCATTTACTTATATTTTTTAACATTACACCCACACCTACATTTACTGTTGTGGATGGTTTCCATTTTAGTAATTTCTTAGCTCTGGAAATATCAGCCTTTGATCTATCCGGTTCACCGGGTCGTTTTGGAATAAAAGTTCTTTTTTTACTTATTAAATCAGCAATATAATTAACTGAAGTTTCTTTTCCACTTCCAATATTTATTATTTTTTTATTTTTTTTTAAATTTGATGCTTTTATAAATGCTTTTGCAACATCTTTTACATAAACAAAATCTCTTGTTTGTTTTCCATCTCCTACAATTGTTAGAGGCTTATCATTTATTTTTTGAGCCAAAAAAACTCCAAAAACTGCCCCATATGCGCCGGATGTTCTTGATCTAGTTCCATAAACATTAAATAACCTTAAAGATGTAACGTTTAATTTATAAACCTCTGCCCAATGTAAAACTAAGTCTTCACCTAGTTTTTTTGTAAGAGCATAAGGATACATAAGTGAAATTTTGCTATTTTCACTTGTTGGAAACTTTTGAGGAATTCCATAAGATGAGGCTGAAGCAGCATAAACAACTTTTTTTATCTTATTTTTTACGCATGCATTTAATAAATTAAGTGTACCAGTCACATTTGTGCTAAAATACAATCCTGGGTTATTAATACTTGGAACAATATCAGCAAGAGCAGCTAAATGAAAAACTGTATCAACTTTTTTAAATAACTTATCAAATTTTTTGGAGTTTTTAGAAATATCTAGTTTAACAAATTTTAATTTTTTATTTTTTAAATTTATATTTGATTTTTTTCCACTTATAAGGTTGTCGATAACTATAATATTGTTTTTTTTATTTTTAAGCAGTTCTTCAACTATATGACTGCCAATAAATCCGCATCCTCCAGTAACAATAATGTTTTTTTTCATTCTAATTATAATAGTTCCCTATATTTTTCTATAAAACTATTAGCAATGTTAGATTGAGCATAATAGGCATAACATTTTTTATCAAATAAATTTTTAAACTTTTTTTGCAAGTTTGTAACTTCATATTTTTTAGAATTTGCATATTCCTCAATTTCTTTAACACCTTCTAAAATGTCCTCTGGACTAGTGTCAATAAGTTCTAAATTAAAACTTTTTAATTCATCATCTAATCTTAAATGAGCTAAATTAGAAATGAACAAATCTTCAAATTTAATTATTTTTTTAGTCTTAGTGTATCTATAAAGTTTTGGGATTCCTATTGCTTCTTGAGCCACTGGAAAAGCAATGGACATTGGGGCCATATCAACTGTTAAGAGAGGTTTTTTAAAAATAACCGCAAACTTATACGCACCAGAACAAGTTCCAATAAAAAAATTACATATACTAGAGAGATATAAATGCAATAACTGTATATCTTCATTAAATTTAAATCCTGATAGATCTAATACTTTAGATCCAAAAGGATTTTTATCCATACCTTGATTGCCAATTCTTATAATTTGATAATTATTTTTTATTAAATAATTTATCGCTAATTCAAAATTTTGAATTTTAGAATTTCTATATGTTTCACCATCAAAAGGTTTTAGAGAATTATCTCTTACATGTAATATAACTAATTTATTATGAATTTTAAAATTTTTATCCCTTAAAATTTTTTTAGCTTTTAAGATATCTTCTTCATCAAGTTTAATAGATAAATCATTTTTACTTAATAAATCATAACACAATGCAGCATCTCTAGTGGCACAACATGGATTAGTGTCAAATGATACATTTAAATAATTTCTTTGATAGAATAATATTAAACAAAGGAACTTATTATGTACCTCGATGAAATCATATTTTTTTTTTTGATATTTTAACAAAACTTTATTTGCAATATATTTCCCGTTAGCTAGAATTATTGGTCTATAATTAAATTTGTATCTTTTTTTTAGATCAAAAAAATATTCTAAATCAAATACTTGGTGACCAAAAGACTCATATGGTGAATTTAATAATTTTAATTTAAAAATTTTAAATATAACAAATACAATTTTGTTTATTATCCAAAATATAAATAGTGCAGGATATTTCAAATAATTTAATTCACGTTTATTTGAAAATGGATCAGTAACTATTTTAAATATTTTTTTTAACAATTTTTCAATAATGTCTTATTTTGCTTCTCTATGAACCTCACCAGTTGGATCAATGCTTAAAGCTGATCCACTTCCACCTCCTCCTGACTTAAGATCCTTGGCCACTATCATTCCATGGTCTATACACCTGTCAAAATCAAGACCATATCTATAAACGCCCTTACGACCAACAGAGTAGACATTCTCTGGCATCATTTCACAGTATTTTTCTGCTAAATTAATCCATTTTTTTAAAGGAAGTGGATAAAGTTTATTATTTAATGAAGGAGTTTCTACTCCTAATAATGTATTTTTTGCTTTGTATCTAGTTAATTTTTTATATTCGACGCATCTTGTAACTTTGCCTTTTCCAGCATAGTACAAGAAGTATACATCTTTTGGAAATGCCTCTTCAATTGGTAAAATAAAAGGAAAAAAATCTCTTCCAATATATGGTAATTCTCCATAACAAGAATCAAAAAATACATCTGGAGAAATAGTTGAAACAACTATATCAAACTTATGCTTTTCACCTTTAATGATAAATTCCTTTTTTTCTATATCGTATCGCTCAATTTTAGTATTTAACAATACTTTAGCTTCCCTTGTTGCTATATCCCAATAATCATCATAACCATTTAATTTAATTGGATAAGATGAAATTCTATCATGAAAAACTTTATTTTCTCCTGAGGCAATTGATGGTCCTCTAGGTGACCAATTAAAAGTATCAATTTCACTTACTTCATCTACCATCCACATTTTTTTGTTATAATCTTTTATAAATTTTTTATAGAGAGTTTCACCAACGCTATTAAACCAATATTCCTCCAAATTTTTTGCTCCAATGGGTCCTTTGGCATTTTCTCTTTCCTCTTTAATTTTTTCGTAATCAGGCATTCTTTTAATATCAACTTCAGTTATTGGAAAGTTATAAAACTCATCATCTTGTTCAACATAGGTTTTAAATTCATGTTCTTTACAACTTCTTAGTGGTACAAATTTTTGTAAAAATTCAGCCAAATAAGGTTTGTCTGTTAAAAAATGTCTAGGACCAAAAGTATATGGATGACCTCCCATATACATAGTTTTGCAACCTCCACCTATTCTATTTGTGGCTTCTACAACTAAAATTTCATATCCACCTAACATTGAAATTTGATGTGCAGCTGCGCAGCCGGCAGGGCCGCCGCCAATTATTAAAACTTTTTTCATTTTTTTTTATGTTGATTTATCATTAATTAATTAAGAAACAAGTTTTTAAATGAAGGACAAATGTTGAGGTTTTGTTCCACTTGGTTTTTTTATTTCTCTTCTACCTTTTAGATGGTCATCTAGAGCTTCATTTACTTTATGTTGCAAACAAAGAGATCCACACATTTTCTGAGCATTAAACTCTGGAGAAGCTAAATAATTCATAACATCCCAATACTGATCTGAAGCCCAAATATCTTTAAATCTTTTGTCAACTATATTTCCAATATGAAACTTTTTATATTTTTCATTGAATAACATTCCGCAAGGAGCAACTAGTCCCGATCCAGATATTTGTATCATGAAAGGGGCACCAAAGCATCTTTGATACTTCCTTATACCTTCGTCTTTAATTTTAGACCATTTTATAACAACTTTATAATCTTTATCTGAATAACTTTCGGCCTCCTCTAATAGTTTATAATGCTTTGCATAATCTTGATATCTAACTCCAAGTTTTGAGTCTTCTGTATCTGAACAATGTTTGATAACTGCATAATCTGGTCTTAATTCTTTACCTAGCTTTGCTAAAGGAACGACTTGATCAGAGTCCTCTGGCATAAAAACCATTTGCATCCCTATTGTTACATCTAGTTTTTTTTGTTTTTTAATATCTACCATATCTTTAATATTTTGGCATACTCTATCAAAGCTACTTTCTTTGCATCCCATAATTTTGGCATATCTTTTTTTTTCTCCGGCTGAAAAATTTACTCTTAAATATGTAAGATATGGCAAGACTTGTTCTGCTTTATTTCTTGTCAAAACAAATGCATTTGTTCCTACTGCCATAGATATTCCTAATTCGTGTCCATATTTACATGCGTCTATAAATGCAGGTGAAATAGTACTTTCCCCATCTGACACAAAACTAATACCTTTAACTCCAATTTCTGCACAATCCTCCAGAAAATCAAATATCACTTTTTTTGTAATTACTTTTCTATCGTTTTCTTGGAACATCGCATAACAAAAATGACAAGAGTAATTGCAAGCTCTTGTTAATGCCATATCAATTGTTATAGGCGCAATTCTCTCACCTCTTTCCCATGCATCTAGACGATCCTTATGCCATGCTATTTTTGTTCCATCTAATATCAGTTCTTTATTATCTTCGTCTTTTTTTTTCATTACAAGTTTTTTTGTCTTAATTTATTACTATCTGGTTCATCCTTATAAAATACCTCTAGTCTTCTGTCTAATTTTTTTCTTATTTCTTTTTCTAAGCCTAGCAAAAACGTATATTTTTTTGTGCCTGTATCTTTTGTTTCATTGATATCTATCAAAATTTTAACGTCATCTTCTATTTCTAAAAATTTAAATTGTATTTCCGAATCTTTGCAATAATTAGAAATTGTTTTATTAATTAAATTTTCCTTTAATTCTTTAGAAAGTTTTTTCCATGAATCAGATAGATTAGAGTCATACAAATTTTTACGATCATCCAATCTATTTTTTGTTAAATACTGAGAATAAATATTATACATTAAACTTTGAATATCTGGGAATATACTTTTAATTATAAATGGAGTGATCACACCTTTAATTTTCTTTTTTATATTTTTTTTTCTAAATGAACTTTCAAGTTTCATTACACCATGTTCATAAGCTTCAATAATTGGGGTATTAAGTATTGCTTTTGAAAAATTAATAAGGACTTTTAATCTTGAAATGTTGCAATTAAATTTGACGGAAATTACTCTGTTTTCTGTAATCTTAACAAAAAGATTAATATTTTTAATATGGGCGTGAAAATAGTCATCATCTTGCAAGTAATATTTCATTTGAGATTTTTCTATAAAAAAAAGATTTTTATCTTTTAAGACTTTTGATGGAAAACTATAAATATGGTCTAACAATAATTTTCTATTATTATTTAAATTTTTATAAGATTTAATATTTTTAATTACTTTGCTTCTTTTATTATTAAAAAAAGTATTATTAATTTCATTTAGTTTTTTTATATCTGTTATTAATATTTTAATTTCATATTTTTGTTTAGTTTCATAAATTGAAAACTCAGAAAATTTTTGAAAAATATTTTTGAATTGACCGTAATAATTTTGAAATGTATGTCTATTAATTGTTAAACTTGCTTTCTTACAATTATTTTGGGTTAAAGAAAATAATAAACCAAGCAAACTTTGTAAAATATCATCATCTGGTACCCACAAGTCTAAAAGATTATCACCAAAATCTCTTAATTTAGTGACAAGTTGATTATTATAATTTTTAACCAGATCATCATAATCAACCTTCAAGTAATTTTCATTTTTCATATGATCTTTAAAGTTTATTAATTTTTTCATATCTTATTTACTAATCTATAATTCCTTTAACATAAAGTATAACCAATAATCTTAAAGCCTAATAGTTTTAGAATAACCTTCGATAAAGTAGATTTCGAATTGTTAAAACTTAATAGTTTTTTACAATTATCTCAATATATTTTAAAAATTTTTCTTTTTAATAAAAAAATTCAAATAATTTATTATAAGCTAGTTTATTGTAAATGTGTACAAAGTCGATCCTTTATCCTTAAAATTGTTTGCTCCACCACCTGTAGAGAGAAAACTTACATATTGTTTTCCATTTATAGAATAAATTATTGGTGGTGCTGTACCGCTAGCTTCCATTTCATAACTCCATAAAATTTCTCCTGTAGATTTTTCAATTGCATAAGATTTGTTATCTTCTGTACCTGTATAAAATATTACACCTCCTGAATTTAACGCAATTCCACCAAATCCCACAGTGCCAACTAATTCACCGTTTAAATATCCGATTGGTTTTTTCCATTCTATTTTACCTGAAACTAAATTTAATTTTGTTATATAGCCCCAAGGTGGATTAGATGCTGGCAATCCATCTTCTGTCAAAAATTCATACCAACTGTAATTGCTTGCTTGGATTAAGTTTCTATCATAAATAGTTTTATCCCAATTTTTAAAAAGATTTATTAAATTATCATAATCATTTTTACTAACTAATAAATTTGAGTGCTTTTTATTAAAGTTTTGAAATTCCAATCTTCTTAAAGTATCCTTTTGAAGAGTGAGACCTACTAAGCTTGGATTATATTTGTAAACTATATCATTAATAACTTTATATTGACCATTCCTAGTTTTTCCATGGCAACTAGCACATTTTTCATTATACATTTTTAATGCATCTTTGTTTTTTGCACTTGCAAGAATTTTGCTTTCTGTGGATATCATGTACATTTGAAAAATATAAGGCGTACTTATTGTGGGTATATATAGATCCTGATTAACGGGATCCAAAGCTGCACCCATCCATTCTGCCCCTCCATGTAATCCAAACATAATCAATGACTTTCCAAAACTTGGTGGTTTAGACCATCCAAATTCAGATTCTGCCAATTTTTTTTTTAATTCTTTTTTTTTTTTTAATGGTAATTTTTCAATGTCACTTTCGCTGAACTCAATCTTTGAAAATCTCTCAGGTCTAGGAAATACTTTTTGATAAGGACTTGTAAATTCACCATCAACAATAGATTTTGGAGCTTTTTTTAAATAATAATCATAAAAATTTTTTCCAGAAATTCTATCTAAAATAATAGTATTACCTTTCTTCGTAAGTGAAATTACTACTTTATGTATTTTGTCATTTATACGAAGGTCATGTAGAATTGGAGGACTCGGTATATCAAAATTCCACAAATCATGTGCAGTTTCTTGAAAAGTCCATAAAATTTTTTCTTTATCAAGACTTATTGCTATTACACTATTGGTATTTTTATTGTTACCTGGTCTATGAACTCCATAATTAGTCGGCAAAGGATTTCCGGTATTTAAGTAAACTATCCCAAGCTCTGAGTCTATTGCTACACCACCCCATGGCGTTCCCCCACCAAATTTTCTATCTTCGGCATGAAGATTAATCTTTTTAATTAAGGTACCATCTATTTTATTATAAATATTTAAGCTAGGTTGACTACCAACATTTGCTAAAGCTAATTTATTTTTATAAATCATTGGGGCTGTAATACTTGTGGTTGACCATACATACCCTTTTCCTTCGTTAAATTTTTTATCAATTACCCCATTTTTAATATTTATTTTATAAACTTTAGGACCAATAGGTATAAATAAATAATTTGCGTCTTGCTCTATAGATAAAGTAATTCCTCTTCTACTTGGAGGAAACAAACACTCTTTTTCCCAAACAACTTTCCCTGTAAGAGCATTTAATGCATATAACTTCCAATTTGATGAAACGTAAAATAAAAGACCATTAAAATATACTGGATTAACTTCAATATTTTGTTTCCATTTATTTTTAATATCATTTTTATTAATTGTTTGATGTTTCCAGATTAACTTTAACTTTTTTGCATTATTAACATTGATAAAATTATCATTATGAAAATGAGTATTCCAGTTTCCACCATGAGATCTTAACCAACTATTATATTCTATGTTTTTATAAAGATTAATTTTTTCATTATTTATCAAAATTTCATCATCTGAATAAAGACCTTTTATTTTTTTCTGTTTTGGCTCAAGAAAAGTATTTTTTAGACTTTTATTTTGTTTATTTACTGAGTCAATTCTGCTTTGATTCTCTCTTAAATTTTTGTCTACATTAATTAAAATATTATAAAAGAATGAGTTTTTTTTAATTGCGTATTTAAATCTATCTGTAAGCTTATCACCTAAATAAAAACATGGAAAAATATGTCTAAGACCAAAGTCATTTATAGAATTAAAAATTTTTAAATTTTTACATTGATTATTAAATCCAAATATATAATAAAAAGTTATTGAAATTAAAAAAAATACTAGAATAAATATTTTAAAAATTTTAATCATTTTTAATTTATCTTATGATTTCACTCAGATAAATCAATTTTACATATAGTCCAATTGATAAAATCTTCAAAAAGTTTATATTTTTCATATAATTTCTAATATTGTAATAATTTTTATAAGATATATATGTTTCAAAATGACTGTAGATCAATCAGATTTTGATAGTAAACATGATAAAAGATTTCACTTAAAGGGTAAAAGTACTTTAAAACTTAAAGAGGGAAAAAAAAATATTTTATTGATTGGTCCGCAAACTGAACTTTCTTCTGCTGAAAGATCCTTTATGGCCCCAGCATTAGGAGTAATTAGACTGGCAGGTTTTTTAAATAAAAAAGGCCACTATGCAGAGTCGTTTGAGCCAAATATATCTATGTTAACTGGTAACCCTCCGTTTTTAGAGGAAATTCTGAAAAAAAAGAAATGGGATATTATCGGCTTCTCAATATTAGAGGAGACATTAATGTTTGATATTGAAAATATGCAACTTGCAGAAAAAATTTGTCCAGATGCAATTTTTATTGCAGGTGGAATTGAGGCTCAATTTAATTATCAAAACATACTAGATAAGACTCCATGTAAATTTGTTATTATATCTGAAGGAGAAAAAAGTTTGCTAGCTTTAGCCGACAATAAGCCAATAAATGAAATTCCAGGTATAGTTTTTAAAAATAGCTCAGTACCTCTGGATCAGCATACTTTTGATTTTGCTACTTCAGCAATTGATTGGGAAGACATACCTTACGAAGAATATTGGGATTACTACGTTAAGAAATATGGAAATAAAATAACTCAACAAAATATAAATGAGATACACACTGTAAGAGTTTTTGGGAGAAATAGATGTCCAATTGGATGTAAATTTTGTAGCTCAACTAATCAAATAACATGGGGTTCTGGTCAGAAAGTACCTGTGATCAGTGCTTCAGAAGATACAATTATTCACAATATTAAAAGAATATGTGACGCTCACCCAAGAGTTAAAACTATTTACTTAACAGATGATGACTTTTGTATAAATAAAAGATCAGTGATTAGATTTTGTGAAAAAATAATTGCAGAAAAAGAATCTGGTAATTTACCAAAGAAATTAACTTTTATGTCTTTTTGCAGAGCTAATGATGCAAACGTTGAAATGTTTCAGTGGATGAAAAAAGCAGGATTTAGAAGACTGAACATTGGAATTGAAAGCTTTTCAACTAAAGTACTTAAAGAAATGAACAAAATGTGTACTTCAGAAGATAATCACGAGTGTATGAAAATTGCAAAACAAACTGGTATAGGGCCTTTTGCGAATATAATTGTCACCACGCCTGGAAGTAATTTGGAAGATGTTGAGAAGACTGTAGACGATGCTTATGAATACACAAAAGATCCCTTTTTTCATATTGGTGTAACAATAGGTATAAAGCCATACAAAGGTACAGCTTATTTTGAGGAATTTAGTGACTACAGAACTCGAATAGTGCCTATAAAAAATACTAAATACTTTTTAAAAGCTGATGATGTTATATATGCAAAAGATCCACAAGTTAAACATTTACAAATTATATATTGGAATCAGATAGATGATTTTATGAATGAAGAGATAAAAAAGAGAGATATTAGACACGGAAATGCTAGCTTTCTTGCAGCGATAAAATTGAAATTTTTAAAAAAGTTAATAAAACAGATAAAAGAAAATAAATTTGAAGTTATGAACAACATGCAAGATGACCTTAGTAAATCCGATCCTTATAATGAACGTCAAACAGTAGATGTTGACACTGATGTAGAATATAATCCAAAAAAAGAAAATAAAAAAAGGCCTGCTTGGAGATAAAAGCATAGCTTTTAAGCTTGAATTTTAAAATAAATCATATTATCTAATTCTTAACTGAAAAGCATGGTGGGAAATAATTGTGAAATTCAATTGCTGTTCCTGCAACCGTAAAGTCGGAGCGCCACCCAGTCAAGTCCGCTGTGAACGAAGGCCAGGAAAAGTCTAGTTCTGCAATGAAAAATTGACATCGGCACTAGTATAAAACTTAATCTTAATAAGATTAAGTCAGGAGATGTTAAATGTTTTTAAGAACTACAATAATTTTTTTAATACTAATATCAAATTTATATGCTGAAAAATTCGAAAACTGTAAATGGGACAATAAGAATAAAATACCATGTGTTGAAATTATTAGTTTGGTACCAAATTCCTCAGATTTTTCAAAATCAGGAATTAATAAAACCATAATTTCCAAAAAACAAATTGAAGAAAGTGGTGCAGTAGATTTAATTGATGTACTTAAATCATTGCCAGATATAAATATAACGCAATCAGGACCAAAAGGACAACAGGCATCTATGTTTATGAGGGGTACTGGATCAAATCATACATTGGTT
>MDTE01202696.1_pt1 | contig 25053 bp, 26 predicted proteins | sample 811231 | NCBI WGS metagenome assembly MDTE01 (sample SAMN05326651, study PRJNA326480) | marine metagenome | isolation source: seawater | place: Indian Ocean: Red Sea | collected 2010 | reverse complement strand
CCATAGAAATAAATCAGAGATCCACACAGCGAAAAAGAAAAGACACTAGAGATGAAAAAAAGACCTTTGGTCAGAAAAACAAAAAAGGTGAAAATAAATCAGTCAAAAAAAATGATAAGGCACTTAATAAACAAGGAAGTAGGCACTTACGTGGAAAAAAAAATAGCGTTAGCTCGTATACCAAACCATTTTCTGAAAACAATCTAGGTAGTAAGATCATTAAACGGCAAGGTGAAGGTTCAGGAAGCAAACGAACTGTAGAACCTGCTAGGAGAGCCAAACATAAACAAGGTGGTAATAGGCCCTTACGGCGAAAAAGATCCTAAAGATGTGCTATGAAACTAATAAAGGTTTATTTATGCCAAAGGGTGTTGGTGGTCAACTTAAGTCCTTACATCAATGTGTTATTAATTTAAATTATTTCCATTCAACAAGAACTTCTCTGTAGTGATTCGGTCCAATGTTTACTGCTTTATGTTTAACTGGGATACGTGTACCTTTACCTATATCTGACATGACTTCAATCTCATCTTCTTCAACCTTTAAGTGAAAAACAGCACCTGTAGGCACATCTAGAGCCCCTAAATCACCACCGTGTTCATCATACACTTGTAGAGTCGAGCCTGAGATTGCATACCATATATAGCTTAAATCATGTCTATGTATTGGTGTTTCTTCTCCAGGTGCAAGTTCAAAATTCCAAACAATAATTTTATCATTTTCAAATACTTTTTCTGTTCCAACGCCAGCCATATTAAATACTCCCAAGTTTAACTAATGGAAAAGTTTATATTAATCATATAGGTCAAAAAAGAAAACTAAGTATTGAAAATACAAAAGGCATTATACTAGAAATTTGGAACACAAAAGTTTAAACTTGCTCCTGTAAATAAATGATAATTCTAACTATAACTTCATATATTAATTCATATTTCAATAAACTATCTAATTAAACGGTTGTTTGCAGGCCAAATCTAGACAGAGTATTAAAAAAGTGGTTAAGATTTTATATGTGCTTAACTATTAAAATATATTCTGATTATGTTTGCCCATTTTGCTTCTTGGCGGAAGATCCTTTAAGTCAGGCAGTCAACTCATTTAATGATACAGATATTGATATACAATGGATGCCATTTGAACTTCGTCCATATCCTACTCCTACATTGAAACCAGAAGGTGAATATCTCCAAGAAGCTTGGAAACATTCTGTTTATCCAATGGCAAAATCCATGGGTATTTTTATTAGATTACCTGATGTGTCACCTCAGCCATACACGAGACTTGCTTTTGAAGGAAGTCTTATCGCAGCATCTCAAAATAAAGCAAAAGAATATAATCATCGGATGTTCACTGCTTTTTTCCAAGATGGATTGGATATAGGCAAGCAAAGTATATTGGAATCATGCGCAGCTGATATAGGCATGGATCCTGATAAGTTTGGATTAGGACTAACTAATGGACGTTTCAGACTCCAATGTCAGGAACAACTATTATATGGCCGAAAACACTTACAAATTACATCAGTGCCGACATTCATAATTAATAATGAGATACGAATATCTGGAGTTGTATCTAAAGACTCGTTGCTTTCCATTTTTGAACAAGAATTTACGAAGAATACATAGTTGCTTATAATTGTTGGGAAAAAACAATTAGGTCTATCTTTGAAGAATTTGTGATTTATATGAAAAAGATATTTTTAGTTTTATTTTTAGTCTCTAATTTAATGTCGGGAGTAGTAATTTCAGCAGATTATTCTGAAAGCAGCGGGCTTTCTTCAGAAAAATCATCTACTACTAATGGTTATGCAGGGAGATGGTCAGCCCAATTACCCACAAGCTGTAAACAATGGGGTATAAGTGGTGAAATAAGCTTTATAATATCTCAAAATCCAGGAGTCGAGCATATTGAGGGTTTGATTGGAAAATATCGCTTTATAGGTAATCGCCAAGCAGATGTAATAGTTGGCACTATAGACTCACAGCAACTGTATGCACTAAAGATTGACCTTAATCATAAATATTTGAAGGTTTACTCATTAAGAAATGTACATGCAGAAGAGGGAAAATCTCCATGTATTATAAAATTGGATAAAGAAATTATTCTTAAAAAGAAATCCATAGAAGAAAGGCTAAAAAGAGTTAAATTATTAGAAGAGCAAGGTCTTATTTCTACCGAAGAAGCAGCTACAAAAAGAGAAAATATTCTTGATGACCTTTGATAATAATTTAGAAAAGGATTTCTCAAATTTTTATAGGTACTACTCTTGATGCAATAGATAATAACTCTTTAGTCAGGAAAAAATTCTTTTAACTCAAGGTGCTGGAGAAGTATGGTTAAAACTTGAAAGCGTAAACCCAACTAATTCATATAAATACCGTATAACTTATCAGTGCTTACTAAAACAATGTCTAGATTGGTGAAATATCATACATTTATGATTTATCTAACAATGGCTCTAGACTGGATGCTGGACTTCCAGCATATGAGGCCTTTCCGCCAGAATTTTCTTTACCTGAACCTCTATGGAACCTGCATAAGGGAGCCCTGACTTTAAATATTTGATTAATTTTTGGAGTTAGATTTGTCTTATATTGTTACTATTGCTTTTCCTATAATTTTTCTCTCGGCAATTGATTTCATTGCTTCTATTGCGTTATCAAGAGAGACTCTCATGGATATTTTTGGGTTAATATAACCTTGTTCAATCCATTCATATATTTTCTGGAAGTTTTCTATGTTGATTTGTGGGGTTCTTTCCATAAATGCACCCCAAAAGACCCCAACTATATCACAGGATTTTAGTAGGGCTAAATTGGCTGGCGCTGATGGTATTCTTCCAGACGTGAAGCCTATGACTAAAAGTCTCCCCTCCCAGGCTATACATCTTAATGACTGGTCAAATATATCTCCTCCAACTGGATCATATATTACATTCGCTCCTTTACCGTGAGTTATTGATTTTACCTTATCTTTAAATTGTCCATCAGAATAATTTATTGTGTCATCTGCTCCATGTTTCTTTGCTACTTGACATTTTTCATCCGTGCTTGCAGCTGCGATAACATATGCTCCTAAAGCTTTTCCTATTTCTATAGCAGCCAATCCCACACCCCCAGCAGCACCATGGACTAACAAGGTTTCCCCTTTACGAAATTTTGCCCTTTGTATAAGGGCATGAGCCGAAGTCCCATATACCATTGGAAGTATTGAAGCTATCTCAAAATTAATTTTTTCGTTTAAAGGTATGAGTTTTTGTTTTGCACATAGGCAATATTCAGCAAATGCTCCGTGTCCTGGCATTGCAATCACTTTTTGACCTATTTGAAATTCATGAACGTTAGAACCTAATGAAAAAATCTCACCTGCGGCTTCTGCTCCGGGAGAAAAAGGGAATTTAGGTTTGAATTGATATTTTCCTTCTACAATTAATATATCAGGAAAGTTCACACCTGCAGAACGAACCTTTACACAGACTTCATCAGCACTAGGGATTGGAATATCTACTTCTTGTACCTTTATATTTTCTGCAGGTCCAAATTCATCACATAATAATGCTTTCATGAGAAATTTCTTTTTATAGAAAGTAGAGGTTTAAGAATAGTTTATAGTTTTATTTTATTATTTTAAAGTTATTATTATCATAACTCAAAAGATACCTCTAATTTTAGAAAAAGAAGGGCTCCGAAATAAGAAGCCCCTCCATTGTCCGATCTGACCTTGGTCAGAATCAAAACTTGTCACATCAGCCGAAGTAATCCTCGTTCGAGGTGACGATCCTATTCTGGTTAGTCCAAGACCAAACTTTAAGACAATGAGACATTGGATCACCTCCTTTCAAAAATAAAAGACATAACAAATATATTTATAATTATATGGGTTAATACAAGTTTTTTTCCGTGAATTGTGTTTTTTTTTAAGGGGGTATAGAATCACTATTAATGCTATAAATTGGGGGTGGAGATGAGTAAAGTAATTATTCGTTTGTCATTTATTTTCCTAACAACGTTGTTTAGCTGTAGCTTTTGGGTTCAAACTTCACATGCTGAAAATATCACCTGGGATAATTATGCAAGTGCATTAAAGTTTGCTCAGAAAGTAGATATACCTGCAGCTCCTCATGGGGATAAAAAACCACTTAAAGGACTTTATTTCAAACCAGATGGAACTGGTCCATTTCCAGGTATAGTTGCTCTTCATGGTGCGGGTGGGATTTTCCCATATCAGGCATGGTGGGCTAAGAAACTATCTGAATATGGAATAGCAGTAATCTTTGTTGATAATTATTGTACACGTGATTTGCTTTGTGAATATTCAAGTGGCGATAATGATAGGAAACGAGGCAAGGTTATGCGGCAGTGGGATGTCGTTAGTATTCGTCAGCGGATGTATGATGCTATAGCAGGATATTTATTTTTATCTGATCAAGCTGAGATAAACAATGATTCAATAGGTCTAGTTGGTTGGTCATGGGGGGGTACAACTGCACTTTTTGCACAGAAGTTTGCTAGTAGATTAAAGCTTCCAGAAGGAGGATTTAAATCAACGATCGCATTTTACCCGAATTTAGTTCATGTCCAAGAAAACAGACAGTGGAAGCAAGGAGGAAAAATAAGTCAACCTACACTTATACTATATGGAAAGTCTGACAGAATAGAGGATGAGTCTAGTTATATGAAGTTACTTAATGATGGACACCCTGGTCCAATAAAAGTTTTAGCATTTGATAAAGCAGTTCGTAAGTTTGATGAATTGGGCCCTCATCGAATAAAGAAACACCCACGTTTCGGTTCATTTCCAAAAGCCTTCCATCAAGAGTCCTTTACGCAAAGCATTCTAGAAGTAGATAAGTTTGTAAAACGGTATGTTCTAAAAATACAATAATTTTATTGATTCATTGTATTGTTCAAATTCTTAAATATAAGTGCACTAGGTCGACGACCTTCAGCTAGATTGACCAGAGGATAATGTAGACATTACGTGTGTATAGTGAAACTTTCTGATAAAGCACTTCATTTTCCCGCAACTACCCGTAACCGTGATGTTATAGCTAGAGTTCTGAAATCCTATTTACCAAAATCCGGAAATATTTTAGAGATTGGAAGTGGATCTGGAGAGCATGGAGTTTTCTTTTCTAAACTCTTTCCCAACTTAAATTGGCAGCTAAGTGATATTGATCCACTTAATTTAGAGAGTATTAAAGCCTGGATTGAGTATGAAGGTGAACAAAGTAAAAATATCTTCACGCCTTTAATCGTAAACGCATCTGAAAACTTTTTTTTAATTAGGAAAGTATCAGCAATTATCTGTATTAATGTTCTACATATATCGCCTTGGAATGTTACCACTGGTTTAATGCGTAATACTGGAAAACTTCTCCCGCCAGGAGGTGTGTTATATCTATATGGGCCATATAAAATTAATGGAGATCACACTTCCCACTCTAACGAGTTATTTGACTCATCATTACGTTCTGAGAATGCACAATGGGGTGTTCGCAACCTTGAAGATATATGCGTAGAAGCCGTGAATAATAACTTAGTGTTATTAAAAAGGATTGAAATGCCTGCAAATAATCAGTCCTTAATTTTTCATAAAAAAAATTAATATAATATTCTAAATTAGAACCATTTAATATACCGGAGGTCAAAATGAGCATAAATGCATATAGAGTGCAAACTGTACCTGATACATATGCACCCTTCAAGATTTCACAGGCAGTTGAAGTAGGTGATTTAATTTTTGTGTCTGGTCAAGCATCAATTGGAAAAGATGGTCATGTGATTGGAGCAGGGAATTTTGATGAACAGGCGGCATGTACTTTTAGAAATTTAGAATGGGTATTAAAAGCGGCAGATTCAGATTTATCGAAAGTAATAAAGGTAAATATTTACCTAACTAACATGTCAAATTTCTCTAAGATTATTGATTTAAGAGAAAAGTATTTTACCAGTCCCTATCCTGCAGATACTATTGTTGAAGTAAGTGCTCTTGCGTTACCTGAATTGGAAATTGAAATTGAAGCCATCGCATTGAAGGATGGGATGTTTAATGACACTTAAAGTTAATTATAAATTTTTCTTGCTGTATGACCTATTAAATTATTTGGATAAGTTAGGTATGTTTATGAGAATTAGTTTCCAGAGATTATATAAACTTAGTATTTATTTACTAATGAGCTACATCTGTGTAGATGGAGTTGCCCTGGCATCTGAGCAAATTTTTCAAGATGCACGAAGTTATACTGTCAAGGTAAAATCATCGGTTGAATATCCGATTTATCCAGATGTCCGAGGAACAAGGACGGGTGCAGGTTTTTTAATTGATCAAGATCAAGGTTTAATCATAACAAATCGTCACGTTTCAGGGATTTTTCCCAGAAAACTTCAGGTTATGTTTGATGATCAAGAATATGTAGATAGCAGCATATTGTATATTGATCAGGTATTAGATATAGCAATTTTAAAAATACCACCTTCATACATTCCAAAAACTAGTCGTAAAGCCAAATTAAATTGTAAAAAATATCCTGATGTTGGTGATGAAGTAGGAGCTTTTGGACATCCATTTTCTCTGTCATTCTCGGGTACTCGAGGAATTGTTTCAAGCATAAGGAATGATTCAGGACATTCATGGATTCAAACAGATGCTGCAATAAATAGTGGTAATTCAGGAGGACCATTAATAGACCTGAGAAGTGGAAAAATTGTTGGTGTAAATACTGCTTCATATTCAAAGTCAGTTTCCGAAGGGGTAAGTTTTGCGATTCCAATGGTCCATGTTTGCCGTATAATAAGGAAATATAAATTTGGTGAAGATCCCTCTGTTCCATATATTCCAGTATCGTTCTCGGCGCGACCTAATCATGATGCTGGTCTAATTGTTTCATATATATTTAATGATCAGCCAGTATCATGGCCTCTTCAATATGGAGATGAAGTAATTGGAGTATTTGAAGACGGTTTTCAAGAAATTGTTTCAAATGAGGGTGCCCTGTTGCATGCTTTGCGTGGATTAAAGAATCAAACAACACTTAAAGTTATTAGAGATGGATTTGAGGTGTATGTGGAAATACCTCTGAAATTGCGTAACAGCCCTTTAAAGAAGAGAGGCCTCCATTTCTCAGGAGTTGTAGCCACAGAGTTTGATTATAGAGACAATGAATTAATCAACCCAGGTAATTATCTTCGCATAAACCATGTAAGATCAGGATCAGACGGACGCTTAGCAGGACTTCGTCAATGGGACTATATTGTTGGGATTGATAACTCGTCAATTAATGACATAGACTCATTATGTACATATCTAAAGAATGCAGAACTTGAGAAAACAAATATCAGACTACTCGTCAGTCGCTATGGGAACGGCTATGATTCTTCAACTATATTTAAATTAATTGATCTAGAACCACGCAAGGTTGGTTTTATTAAACGCCAGAATTTTAACCTAGATTGTATTCATACAGAATGAGGTAAAAACGAAATGTATATTAGGGCAAAAGTATTGATTGTTGTTCTTCTCATCATCTTTCTCAATCCTTCAATTAGCTTTTCAAAAATAACCTCTGAACAAGAGGCAGAAGTATTCCTTAACACCTATTGTTTTGAATTGTTAAATGCAGTTGAGTCTCTACACGAAGAACAAAAAGTTCTTGTTGAGGAAAAAAAATGGGAACAATTCTATGAGAAGGGTAGTTTAATACTAGCCATATCAAACATTTATGGAAATTTGTGTAAGTATTAAATGATCTATCTATTCCGTAAGTCAGCTTGAATCATTTTTTCCAAAGCGTTTAGAAACTTTACTCTATCTTGGTTATTAAAAGGACGATGCATTTGTGATTTACCCTCAGACGTTTGTATGTCTTGCATTAGGTTACGCATAGCTAATGCAGACCCAATATTTTGTTCGTCTAAAACCTTTCCATTTGGTCTTAATACCTTTACCTCCTTTTTTACGCAGAGGTCTGCTAATGGGATATCTGATGTAATAACTATATCTCTTTTAGAAACGTGGCCTACTATCCATTTATCGGCTGAGTCCATTTCCTTTGAGACTAGATTTAAAGAAATCAAAGAGGATTGTGGAATCTTTATTGGTCTATTACAGACAACATGTGTGATAATTTTATGCCGTTCGGCTACCCTATAGACTTCATTTTTAACTGGGCATGCATCACCATCAATGAAAATATCTATGGTATTTCTAAGCATAGTGAGATTAGTTCTTAACTTTCTAGAGAATTTTTTAAAGAAGGAAATATCAGTTCATCCACTCCATTTTTCCATACAGGATATTTGGTCATGATATTATTGAATTGTTCTGACTCCAAAATGTCCTTCAACCATAATTGAATTTGATTAAGGTTAAGTGCGTCAAACCATTTACGGTCATTGTTTGCAAATTGTCTAATGAATGGCACAATGGCAGCGTCCGCGAGCGTAAACTCATCCCCGAAAAGATATTTATTTTGTGAAAGTCGATTATTTAGATATTTTAGATATTCTTTACCCTGTTCACGGTGATAAAGAGGATCTACGTCATGGTAACGATCAGGATATTTATATCGATCAAGGTGTTGTTTAAATGATCCGTCATTTGTTGAAATTATTTCAAAGATCTCATCAGAATGATTTTCAAGTGGCGATAGCCATCCTTCTGGATCAGAATATTTAAGAGCCCACATCATTATATCTAGGCTTTCATCAATTACTTCACCATTTGGAAGAACAAGTACAGGAACGGTTCCTTTCTGAGAGGCCGCTATCATTTCGTCAGGTTTATTCCTCAATGCCACTTCTCTTAAAATGCAGTTTTTCCCAGCCACATATATAGCTATTCGAGCACGCATCGCGTATGGGCAACGACGAAAGGAATATAAAATTGGAATCTGTATCAATTTAGATATACCTAAATACTAAAGGTTAGTTTTTATAAACTTTACCAATATGCTGTTGGTGTCTTTCATTTGCTAGTTTGATTTGCACTTTTCTTTCCAGATAGCGTGCTCTCTGTTTTTCAGTTTTATTATTAATACAACGATTGCAGGATATTCCAGCGACATAATTTGAAGACAAGCGGTCGTCTTTACTTACAGGAGATCTACAGGCATGGCAAAGCGCATATTCTCCTATTTTTAAATTATGTTTAACAGAAACTCTGTAATCAAAAACAAAACATTCACCTATCCAGAGACTTTCTGTTTTGTTTATCTGATTAAGATATTTTAATATACCTCCCTTTAAATGGAATATATTTTTAACCCCCCTTTGCTTGAGGAAGGAAGTTGCTTTTTCACAGCGAATACCCCCTGTGCAAAACATCGCAACATTTTTATGTTCAAATTGATTTTTATGTTCATCTAACCATTTTGGCAAATCACTAAAATTATTTGTGCCAGGGTTAATTGCTCCTTCAAAAGTACCCATTTCAATTTCAAATGAATTTCGCGCATCTATAACAACTGTATCAGGTCTCTTTATTAGTTCATTCCAGTCTTTTGGTAATACATATTCTCCTGAATGAAGATTTGGGTCGATACCTGGTACTTTCATTGTGACTATTTCATTTTTTACACGAATTTTCAGACGATAAAACGGCAAAGTATTTGTTATTGATTCTGAATGCATAATCTGATCTGAACCTGCTATTTCTTTCAAATACTTTATGCCAAAAGTAATTGACTCTGATGTTCCAGAAATTGTTCCATTAAAACCTTCCGAGGCTATCAAAATAGTTCCATTTAGATCAAGCTCACAAAGTTTAAAAGCCAATTTGTCACGTATCTCTTCAGGCTTAGAAATTGGGGTAAAATGATAAAATGTGGATACTACGATATTTGTCATTGCGATAGTATATTCAACAGTTTTGATTGGTTAAGGTGCAAAGTTGTAATAATGTTGTTGGACTAGTTTATAACTCAAATTAAGAAGTTTTTCTTTAAAATTTTACATTTAGAAGACAATAGTAATAGATCACTACATTTTATTTGAATGATTATAAGCTGAACTTTAATAGTAGATTTAATTTAATAAGTAAAAAAAACAATTACTTGTGATATTGGTATGGTCTTTATGTGAGATAGTTTCTCAGTTGAGAATAAAAATTTGATTGAGAACTTAACTTGGTGAATAGGGTCATTGTATGTCAGAAATATATGTTAAAGCAGGTGAATTTTTCTTCACTGGTAAATTTGAGAAACACGCACCTGATACTGTTGCTGCCTTTCGTGCAGAAATGCCTTTTACCAGTAAGCTAATTCATGTTCGCTGGAGTGGTGAAGCTATGTGGGTTCCGTTAGGAAATAAAAACTTTGGTGTAGGTTTTGAAAATCATACAAGTTATCCGGCTCCTGGACAGGTAATTTTATACCCTGGAGGTATTAGTGAAACAGAAATATTAATTGCTTATGGTGGCGTGAACTTTGCATCAAAGATGGGGCAACTAGCAGGCAATCATTTCATGACTCTTACTTCAGGTATTGACAAACTTGAAGAACTTGGAAAATCGACTTTATGGAATGGAGCTCAAGATATCCTTATAAAGGATTTAATATGATCTCTATTTTCAAGAGGTATTGAATGAATATTATTTTTCAAATGATATCTTTTGGGAGTCTTTTCTGACATACGCATAAACAGCTTCAGCTGTTGCTACTAAATTCTTTTCTGTATCGTGAACTTCAGCAGATGCAAAATAAATTCTTCGACCAGATCGAATTGTTTTGGCAGTGCATTTCAATGTTGAGGTTTTTGCTGGCCCAACAAAGTTTGTAGTAAGAGATACAGTTACATTACCTGGCCTTTTATCGGGGTCAGATTCGAAGACTCCGCAAAATCCTGTTGCTGCGTCCACTAAAGTAGCTATAACACCTCCATGAATACCACCTTGGCGGTTTTTATGACGTTCATCTAATTCAACCTCGATTTGTGCAAAACCTTTTTTCCAATCTACAAGTTTGAAACCCAGAAGGCCATTTAATCCTTCGGTTAAATTACATGCTTCAAAGTTATTCATAGCCCACCAATTACATTTGGAAAAAATTAATTATATTTTTAAATATTGCCTATAGATTTTATCAGACTAACTTATTAATCATTTATTTCGTCTGTTAGTGAGCTTGATAGTCAACGACTTTATACTTACCATTTTTTAACTCACCGAAGACCAGAGAAACATAAGGATGCATTACAGGCAGTCCTGTATCATCAACAAGCAGATTCTGTTCTGAAACATAAGCTTCATAAGTCGTTTCAGCATTTTCTGCAAATAGATGATAATATGGTTGTTCCTTGATAGGTCTAATGTCTTCAGGGATAGCCAACCACCATTCCTCTGTATTATTAAATTCTGGGTCAACATCATAAATGACACCACGGAATGGATAAACCCTATGTTTAACAACCTGGCCAATAGCAAACTTTGCAGATTTCACAATTATTACCTCATGTAGTGACTTGATTCCTTGGTAGATAAAGGTGCACTAAAGCTGCTGCAGATGCAATGAGTGCTGCTGTTAATATAGATATTGAATATGACAGTGTTCCGTCAAAAATTGCAGCAGCAGCAAGTGGTCCCAATAATCCACCCAGACCATATGATATTGATTGGCGCCCGTAAATACGTGGTATTTCGTTTATGCCATAATAATTTCCAATGGTTGAAGGATAGGCTGTTGACGCAATACCAAATGATATTCCTACAGCACCTAACATAATTAAGCCTAACGTTAATCCTGGGAATATCCAAGCCAATATTAGTGTTATTGCCGCTAGAGCACACATGCCAACCGTGACCAATCTTCCAGATAGAAATCTACATATTTGCCCTGCAAGCAATGCACCCGCAATATACCCAAGATTGGGTAACATTGGTCCTAAGGTTATATCTTTATCTGCCCATTCTTTTACCATACCAGCTGCATGTCCTATGATCATAAGTGCGGCAAAAGCCAACAAGAGGAACCCTAACCATAGACAAATCATGACCCTTGGCTTGCTTGTAAGTAAATCTTCAAAAAAACCAGTATTATTATCAGGTTTAGGTACTTCAGCATTTGAATAAAGAAATAAGTAATAAGCAATTATACCTGAGATTATAATAATAATTGCAGAGACTTGTAGTGTAGGGAATACACCCATCCAATTTATCATTGTTGTATATATTGAGGGCCAGACAACTCCTCCTAAGGCAAAAGATCCAACAGCTATACTTAAAGAGACACTATGTGGAAGGGGTGATCGAATGCTACAAGCAGATACTGATAGAAAATAAGAGACACCACTTGCAAATCCAAAAATTATACCGTAGCCAAGAATTAAGGTGAAAATATTTTCACCAAATCCCGCAATGCCAATACCAACGGCGCCTAAAGTCATTATTACAATTGTTAATTTAGGTAGGGCTAGCCAATGTAATAAGCGGTGCGTTACAAAGCAGCCAACAGTTACAAAAATAAAGGCTAGAGAATAGGCTATGCTGACTTCAGATCGCGATGATGATAGCTCGCTTTCAAGTGGGGCAAGAAGCACGCTCCACCCGTAGAGCATGCCCATAGTTAGCTGCAAAAGTATGCAGGCTCCCAGAGGCATTATTGAATTAGATTGCTCGCCATTGATTGAGTTAGACATGATAGTATTAAGGTAGCTGAAAAAAATGTTTTTGTGGAGTTATTAAAGATTTAATACTAACACTAGTTTGTTTAAATAAGTAACTCTGATTCCAAGATCTTCTTTGCTAGTTTAAATCCGCTTGTAAAAGCTGCCTCTACATTTCCTCTAATAAGCCAATCTCCGCATAAAGCAATACATTTTTTATCATCAATAAGATAAGGGTTTTTTGCGGTTCTCTTTGGGGCATTCGCATAACGCCATTTGTGCAGATTCTTATAATATGCTTCAAAGGTTTCCAATCTTAAGATATCTTTAACTTGCTCATACATATGCCCAATTACATATTCTTCCCTCATGTCTAAATTTTTATCAGCCCAAAGATTTGTTGAGTGGATCAAAAGAGAAAATGGTTCATTCCTATGGGGCTTAGAGCTGTTGACAGATATCCAGCTAATATCTGTTCCACGAATTAAAGCTACATTGAAATTTATTTGTGGGGTATTATGAAACCCCAACATGAGAGAATAACATCCTGTCATCTCTATAGCTTTTATATGCTTTTTTAATGATATTGACTGAGGTAGTAGCTCATAGGCTTGTGGAGCCGGTATTGCAATAACTACCCAATCGTAGGCACCAATTGCTAATCCTGAGTCACTGTATATGACCCATTTATTAGATTTTTTTTCTATCGATCGAATATGAATATTATTTTTAATATTAAGATTCTTACTTAAATATTTTCCAATTTCATTCATCGATGGTACACCCACATAGTGTGGATAGTGAGAATCCCATTGCCAGCTATTACTGATTTTAGATTTCTCAATTTCAATAAACTTAGCATCCCATCTTTCAACACAACCGGCCTTGACAAGTTGATTTACAAACAGCTGAAACTCATCAGATTTGGCAGTAAAATACTGTGCACCATGATCAAATGAGAATTCATTAACTCTTCTAGTTGCCAATCTACCTCCAACAGCACGCGATTTTTCAAATAATGTAATTTCACAATAGTTATTTAGAGAGTTTGCCAAGGTTAAACCTGATAAACCTGCTCCAACAATAGCAAGAGATTTCAAAGTTGATCTCCAATGTTTGGCAGTATTCCATTACGAGAGTTCAAGGCGTAAATCTCGTAGTGAAATCCCCTGAGTATTTAAAATCTTGGATAATGTTTTCTGTTTTGCATTATTTAATAAATTGCGTAGTTCCGTTCGCTTGTTTGACTCAATAAAACAAAACCTTTTCATAGATCTGCTCATAGGATTTATATTTGCTGGATCAATTTTAATATCAAAATAATTTTCAGGCAGGTTAATAGTTATCTTAGATGTATCATTATTTAATGAAGGAAATTGTGCAAATGTGTATTCACTTACTGCATTGAGAATATCATTTGGAATTAGATTTAATATTTTGATGCTATCCTTAAAATGTTTATCAAAAACAGTTTTTACATCACGCAATAACATAATACTAAATTTAATATTAAGTTTCTCAAATTCTTGGCTAATTAAATTACGGAAGTTATCTTCTTTGCTGAAGTAGTGTTCTATAGCTTTTTCATCATCAAACCATTCCTGTTGAGAATACTCATCAAGTTTACGCCAAAATTCACTACTAATTGAATTTTTATTCTCCGTGCTAGATTCTAGAACCTTTATGAGTATATCTACGGGGTTAACTCCATAGGCCATTGCTAGCTTAAGTAGGGGTTTATAAACTTCAATGTTCCAACATAAGTCGACAAGAAAATGTATTTTTCTTAGGTAGAAGAGTTCATCCTCATTCATAGTTGAAGTTTGTCTTAAACTTTCTTCAAACTCAAAAACACGCAATTCATGACCATTACCGTCGTGGTAAATTCCAGCATCCCCATGAATTAGTCGGCAACGGGTCTTAAAATTAAATTTTTTGCGAGTTTTAGGATCATTAGTTTCTGCTCCGGCAAGTAAACGCATATTGTGGTTTTGTATTATGTCAACACCTAAGGACATTAATTCTCGTAACGCAGCTAAATGACTATGGAGCGTTTCACCTGGTAGGGGGACTATTAGGTCGGAGTAAGTACGTGACCCAATCGAATGAAACTTTTGCTGGTAATCTGCATATGTATCCAGAGAAATATTGTCACGTTTAATGTTTTTAAGGACTTCATTTTCTAGACTCTGTACAGCCATGACAGGTACAGTCATATCACCAAAAATTTCTCCAATTTCTAAGTTGCGTTCCGTTGCGTTTTTTGCAAGCCAAATATGACATTTCTCTGGAGTTCCTGTCTTATTTCGTACTGCACGAATTGCTTTGGCTAATTCCACATCTCTTTTCAGAATACCAAAATTTGCATCACATATTATCCAGTTTCGGGCGTTAGAACGTTTACCAACGTATTCTATTTCTGCCAATGCTTGATCAAGTGACATTCGCCTGACAAGATCTTTAGATGCTGAGCCCCAAGCACAGAAAGTACATTTGAACGGACAGCCACGATTAGTTTCAAATAATGGAATCATCCCAGATGCAAGGAAATCATCTAGATAACCTGCTAAATATGGAGAGGGAATATCGTCAATTATCTTTTTTAGTGGTCGTTCATCAGTTTCCTGTAAAAAACCATTCTCAAGAAAGACTAAATTATCTGGTAAATTGCAATTTTTGGAATGTTTATTCTGGTTATTTTTCCACCATTTCACGATTTCCGTAAAAGGTTGTTCACCACCATCAATAATAAGATAATCGATATAGTTATGTTCTTTAAGAAAAATACCTCTGTTGTTTGGGTCTGAGTCTATATTTGGACCTCCAGCTACGATTAATGCGTTGGGTGCAAGAGATCTTACATGAGCTCCTACTGACTTATTAAGTTTTTCATTCCATCCATAATTAGCAAAACCAATTATATCAGGAGGCTCTCTATTTATGGTTTTCATAAGTCGATCAGGGTGTTTGAATAATTCAATGGAAACTGAATCGCCCAGATTTTCTAATGCATATGCCTTAATATAACCTATACCCAATGGAATAGGTAGTGATCTATCGTCGACCGAATATGTGTGAGCTAAATCTGCTAAGTATATGCGCATTTAGTTTTCCATATAAAAGATTTTTACTTTCCAATAAATAAACTCCGAAAATACTCAGGATCTGCATAGATTGGCATTTCACATATTGCATTTTCTAGGATATCTCTAGAGATATCAGGAATATTATACTCATCGTAATTACAAGTTAACAAAGTACATCTCTTTTCAATCTCTGATATAATGGAGGCATTAAATCTCATAGTTCCATGATCAAGTAAGACTATTGCACGATCACTACATAATCCCACAGCAAGAGTTGTAGTTGCTGGGAAGTCGTAAATCAAGATATCAGCAAGGGCAATTGCTTTTTCAAATTTTTCATTAGGAATAGGGATATCCCTTGCAGGGTTCAAGTTCCTTGGTGGCTTTTGACCACCTGGGTGAGGTTGACAGAGAAGGTCAATTTGGAATGATCTAAGTAAAGTAATAAGTCTCTCTTGCCAGGCCATATATTGAGGGCCGCCTAATACTGGAGGGCTAGCCTGGTTTATTCCATAAAAAAGTGAGGGCACATACATTATTCTTCGTCGATGATTATTTTTCTTAGCTTTAGTGAAAGCAAAGCGGCCAACATCAAGACCGGGGTCACCTGAAGCAGATTCTATTGAGCACTTTCGAATTGGTTTAGTTTTTAGGATGGCATCATTAATTTCTGGCAAAGAAGCAGCATTTTGGGTTGCAACAACAAATTTGGAGGAAACTGAAAGTTCATTTAATGCCACATATTCAGGTGGGTGCAACAAAGAGATTGATCCTCCATGGTCGCATCTTATAGCTTCTCCTTCTCTTCTTAAAACTTCTAATCCTAATGCTCTCGAAATTTTCTTGTTTCCAGTACCTGTATATATTTTTTTAGGAATATCACGTGACACTCTTAAAGAAGATAATAGATTTGTGGCATCTTGATATGATTCTTGAAATATTTTCCTCAATATTTTTGAGAGTCTCAAGTGTATCTCAGGAGATAAAGGTAAATTAGCTGTAAGTTTTGATTCTAAATGTATAGACAGTCCTGAGACGTCAATTTTTTTATAAAAGATTTCATCACGTTTACCGTTTGTTTTTACGAAATCTACATCATAACCATTTCTTACATTATCTGATACTGTTGGAAGTAAAGATCTTAACAGTGAGTTATGAGTTAGTGAAATAGCATCAGGACGAAGAATAGTTTTTGGTAATCGATAGTATGGTGTCCAACTAGCTGTTCTTAATAATCGGCGACCCCATAGTAAAGATGGGGCTTTTATGGAATTATTTAATGATGAAAATGTAATAGGAATCTCATCTGTTTTTCCTGTAAAGTAATCGACTATTTTGGGACCTATTAATTTTTGTCCTAGATTTTGGGCAGCATTTGTTAGAAGTGCTAATTCGATGAGTGCTAATGTTTGATTTGGACGTCTGCCTAGTAATAATACATCTCTAATATCCGGGTCTGAAAAATAAACTGTTTCTTCTAAATAAGATTTATAAAAAGCGGACATATAAGGGACAATAATATGCAAATTTAGCGGCCACGAAGAAACCGGGAGTAGACTTGATACATTAGTATCAAGTGTTATGGGTAAATCACTTTGAAGATTAATACTCATTCTAATCCTAAGAAAACTATTTTTTCACCCTATTTCAGCACTCATACCACCATCTATTGGTAGAATATGTCCTGTTATAAAACTTGCTTCATCAGAGCAAAGCCAGCAAACAGCATTGGCAACTTCTTCTGGTCTTCCTATTCTTCTCATTGGCACCCTCCCCGAGGCTTGGTCAGGGTCATTTTTCCAACCGCGGAGTAATAATGGTGTTAAAATTGGCCCAGGTGCGACTGCATTTACTCTTATCCCTTTTGAGGCATATTCCAGTGCTGCTGATTTTGTCATGCCTGATACAGCATGCTTAGCAGTCATATAAGGTGACCATTCAGGCCAGCAATTTAATCCCCATATAGAACTTGCATTGACTATCGCACCACCACCAGATTCCATAATGGCTGGAATTTGTTCTTGCATAGAAATATACACACCATTAATCATGATATCGAATGCTCGTTGAACATCTTCTATTACCTGATCCTCAATTAAAGCCTGTTGGCCTTCTATGCCAGCATTATTATAAGCAAAGTCCAATCTTCCAAATTCAGATAAAGCCTTTTTAACCATATTCCTGATTTGCTTTGGTTCTGAGACATCTACATTTTCAAATATCGCTTTACCTCCTATATCCTCAACTTCTTTTAGGGCTTTATTTCCGCCTTCTTCATTAATATCAGCAATTAAAACAGAAGCTCCACGTTTTGCCATTTCAATTACAGTTGAAAGTCCAATACCGGAACTACCACCTGTTACTATCGCAACTTTATCATTAAAAATCATGTGTCTACCAAAATTTAATAAGGGTTTACCTTCAAAGATCTTTTACTGGTTCAATTAACTATTGATAGCCTAATCAATTAATTCCCTTAGTTTTACTAAATTGTATTTAGACCATAAGGAAAAATTAAATGAATTGGTATTAAACATTTATTTATAGATATATCTATATTGAAAAAATCCTTTTATAATTTTTATTATGATTCTTTTTTTGTTGAATGAACAACAAGGGCTTTAGTGACGATAAAAAGTACTATCGCATTTAGTAAGTGCCATAAAAAATGGGTTCCTACTGGGAAATTAATGCAAAGAATTTCATCTATGCTCCTTAGGGTTAGCGAGAAACCAAAAATAATACATGCTAAAAGTAAGCCTTTTCCAGCAGGGTGTGATCTTAAGTAATGAAGAAAAACTCCCATTAACAACATTGCTAAGAATGGTGCTAAATACGCCCCTCCAGCAAACCCTGTTTGGGTTTCTAAGGTAACTGATAACGCCAAGGTTGCTATAGTGGCAGTGTAACATGCCCATTTGGGAGCAAAGGTAAAACGGCGAATGGCAAACCAAGTATAGAGTAAAATAAATAATACGATGGGGGTTACATCAGCTACCATAGCCCATTTGGTTGCATGAGTATGAAATAACCAACTACCGATTCCGATAATTATAATCAGGCCAGCAAAAATCCATAAAACTATATCTTTTTCTGCGATTTTGCCTGTTTTGCGGATCAGATAGATAACAAATAATCCACTGATAATAAATGCAAAATTAGTAGTTGCATTTATGGGTTCTGCCCAATAATTAAAATTGGATCTCTCACAATAAATGTCTATAAGGCCGTTCTGCATGTTTGATAAAGTGCTATATAATGGTCATGATTTTTATTGCTTAGTGGGTGGTTGGGGATTGTTTGCAGGGTTACTATCAATCAAATTTAATTCCTGAATTTTATTTTCCTCGAGCAATGGTTTTAATTTTTCATAAAATGATTTTGCTAAGTCCTCTTCATAAATCTGTTTGTCCTCCTTATAAAATGCAAAAGACTTTTTATGTTTTTCTATTTTCTCTGGATTTTCAATTGTATTCTTTGTCCATTCATACAGTGGAAAATCTTCTAATTTATTAGCTTCTGCTTCAAGACAATAACCCCTAAAAGCATCGTAAGTGCATACAGGCCTTAAGCCATATTGACTTGCTAGAGAAAATATTATCCCAGATGTACCTGTGAGTTGATTTGCTCGTAAAGAATCAGAAAGTTCAGTGTCAACACGAATTCTCACTTGGTATAACCAATTTTTCTTCAATTATTTTCCTCGTTTATCTTAATTTATGATTCTTATGTAAATTGCATGTGAAGTAATAAAATTTTAAGGATTAAGGTGTTCAATAAAAAAGTTGCATGCAGCTTTACTAGATTCCTCTAGTAAAGACATATATGGGTCATAATGGGAACAATTTAAAAGTAAAAGTTCTTTTGGTTCCAGTGCACGACTGTATGCATTTAACTGATCACGACTAGGAACTCTTGTATCATTTTCCGCTATTATCATTAGCAATGGAGTGGGGCTGATCCTATGCACAAAAGACCAAGGCTCATATTCAAGCCATAGATCACGACTTCGAAGAGTTACTTCATTAACATAGTCTGTGCCTTTTCCTAATGTTTCAGCCCACATGGCCGTTTCACTTCCAGGTTGGTATACGGGCACTTTAGCAGGGATATGGCCCTGGGCCCGGTTGTCATAATCATCGTATATATTTTTTAGATAATTTGACATGTCAGGAGCAGTTACCATTCTTTCTATAGCAGCAGAGCCAGATGTTACTGGTACTTGACTCACCACGCAGGAGATACGTCTGTCTACTGCACTAATAATTAAGACATGTCCACCAGAGTAACTTGTTCCCCAAAGGCCTATTCGACTGGAATCTAGTTCTGGATGTATTCGAGCATGAGAAATTACTTCTCTCATATCTCGAATTTGTTGCCATGGATCGACTTCCTGCCGAATGTTACCACCGCTATTACCAAAATTACGGTGATCATAAACCAATGCAGCAAGCCCAACCTGCTCAAAAGCTCTTGCGTATGAATCAAGTCCCATGTCCATGATAGCGCTAAATCCATGGCTCATTACTACTACAGGATGGGGACCAGTGCCTTCTGGGAGATATATTTTCCCTGCTAAATCGATTTGATCCGTCATGGTCAATCGAATATCACGTATTTTCATTTGTATTTCCTATCACGAAGCAAATTTTTATTATGAATATAATACAGATACACATACACATACATTAATTAGTTATATTGCGAAGTGTGTGCTAAATAATTTTGATATTTATTTACCTTTTAAAAAATAAGAATTTATAAGGTTCATTAGAATGACTATTAACATTTTAGAAATAGAGTCAGCTGCTCATGATTTGAATGGGAATATTCTTCAAACCCCTTTCTCTCTTTCGCATTCTTTAACGGAAAAATTAAATTGCGAGATTTTTGTTAAATATGAAAACAGGCAATATACCTCATCCTTTAAAGTGCGCGGAGCATATACCAAGTTAACAACATTATCAGATGAACAAAAGTCAAATGGTGTTGTGGCAATGTCAGCAGGTAATCATGCACAGGGTCTTGCATACAATTCAAAGCAATTAGGAATTCCAGCAACTATAGTTATGCCCGACAGTACACCATTTAATAAAATTAGGAGCACCCAAGAATTGGGTGCTGATGTTGTAATTAAAGGTAGTAATCTATTAGAATCTGAGATTTATGCTGAGGAACTCTCGGTTTCACGCGGACTCACTTTTGTTCATCCATTTAATGATAAACACGTTATTAGAGGCCAAGCTACTGTGGCATTTGAAATGTTGTCAGCAGTTCCTGATCTTAACACGCTTATTGTTCCCGTAGGCGGAGGTGGATTGATTGCTGGTAGTTTAGTAGCTGCAAAAAGTATTAATCCCTCAATAAAAATTATTGGTGTCGAGGTGGAACGCTATCCATCTCTAACTAATGCTATTAATGGGCAGAGTAAGTCATGTGAAGGATCAACATTGGCAGAAGGTATAGCTGTTTCAGAAATAGGAGACATCCCTTTGTCTATAATTAAAGGTAATATCGATGATGTCCTAGTTGTTTCTGAATCTTCAATAGAGCGTGCTATTGCTATGTTTGCACTAGTAGATAAAACAATTTCTGAAGGTGCGGGAGCTGCAGGTTTAGCGGCTGTGCTTGAATATCCAGATAAATTTAAAAGTGAAAAAGTAGGTTTAATTCTGTGCGGAGGAAATATTGACTCACGTATGCTATCTTCTGTTCTTATGAGAGATATGGTTAGAAAAGGTCAGGTAGTTACTTTAAGTATAACAATCCCTGATAAACCAGGACAACTGCAGGCAGTATCTGGTATTTGTGCAAATGCAGGGGCAAACGTTTTAGCTGTAGAGCATGGCCGTTTTGCACTTGACCTTGCTGCTAGTTCTGCTCGTCTTGACATCACGATTGAGACACGTGACCATGATCATGCTACAGAGATTATTCAAATAATTCGTTCGGCAGGTTACTTGGCTACTATATTAGAATCCGATTAGGAGTAGATTATTCAAAGGATATCAGCTTTATTATATTTTCTTCCATACACCTTAATTGTAATTACTATAATTGGTTGGTGGATTGGAGGATTTTGGACATTTCTAACACCAGTTTTTGTCTATGGCGTAATTAATTTTGCTGATCATGTTTTTCCTCAAAATTCAACTATTAAACAACCTGATAATTCTGGATTAATAAAGCAGGAAAGCTCCCTGAATGTATATTCGTATTCGCCTATTCTGTGGTCCATAACACAGGTACTCTTCATTGGATGGTCCCTCTGGGAAATTACCTATGGGAACCTTAACACTATAGAATGTGCGGGCTTGATACTATCAATTGGTGTTATGGCAGGAGCCATTGGAATTACATATTCTCATGAGTTGATTCACCGCAAGCGCATTTGGGAAAGACTTGCAGGTGAATTGTTGCTCATTTCGGTAACCTATCACCATTGGTCTATAGAGCATGTGCATGGTCATCATAGAACAGTTGGAACACCTGATGATCCTGCTACAGCACGTCTAGGAGAGAGTTTTTTTGCATTTTTACCAAGAACTGTAATTGGTGGATTAATATCATCCTGGAAAATTGAAACATCTCGTTTGCAAAGACGTAAACGATTAACTTATGGGTTATCAAATAGGATTATTTCAGGAATTATTTTACAAATTGTAATCTATGTTTTTGTGATTTTTGTTGTCGGATGGGAAGCTTCCATCTGTCTGGCTGTTATAAGCTTTATAGCAATATTCCAACTCGAAATAGTGAATTATTTTGAACATTATGGTTTGCAACGTGTTGAAATTTCACCAGGTCGTTATGAGCCGGTGAAAGCTATGCACTCGTGGGATGATGGGAGAAAGGTTTCAGGGTATTTTCTTGCCAACCTACAACGCCATGCAGATCATCACCTCAGGCCTGGAATTAGATATAACGACCTAAAACTCATTGATGGTGCTCCTCGATTGCCAGCTGGTTATGCATCAATGTTAATATTGGCACTTATACCGCCGATTTGGTTTTCAATTATGAATCCTAGAGTCAAGTTGCTTTATGCTAAAGAGACATCTAAATACTTATAAATTATATATAATTTATAATTTAGCATCCGTTTTTTGACCTAATGATTATTTTAAAGCAAAATAGAAATTAAATAGTGCAAGCTTATCTTATCGGAGGTGTCAATGAAAGCACACAATTCGGTTCAGAATATAAAACTCACGCATCCTCTGCAGCCATTGACACCTTATGAAATTGAGAAAGTTGTCCAGATCGTTAAGACTTCAAAATGTGTTCCCGATGGTCTTGTTTTTGAGATCATTGAGCTGAAAGAACCTCCAAAGTCTGTTGTTCGAATTTTTTCCCACGGTGATAAAATTAAAAGGGAAGCTCGGGTTAATATGTTTCCACAAGACGATATTGGTGTTTATCAAATAATTGTTAACCTTGATAAGGAAGAGATTATGTCATTGGAACACAACTCTTCGGCACGCCCAATGATACAGCTCGAACAGTTTATGAAAATAGAGGAAACTGTAAAATCCTCACCAGAATTTATTCAAGCATGCAAAAAACGTGGCATTACGGATATGGATGAGGTTTGTGTTGATCCTTGGTCAGCAGGAGTTTTTGAAGTAGAGGGTGAAGGGGGGCGACATTTGTCGCACACATTTTCTTGGCAAAAAGTAAATGGTGCCGAAAATTATTATGCTCATCCTATTGAAGGATTGAATGCGGTTGTTGATATCAATAGCTGGGAGGTAATCAGGGTAGATGATTATGGAGCAGTCCCTATACCCCAAAAGAAATTTGAATATACAGCAGCAAGTCAAAAAACCACAAGAGAGGATCTTCTCCCAATCAATATAGAACAACCAGAAGGGGTTAGTTTTGAACTCAATGGACATGAGTTAAGCTGGCATGAATGGGAACTCGTAGTAGGATTTAACGCACGAGAGTCATTAACTCTACATAATATTAAATACGCAGGAAGGCCAGTTCTATATCGTGCGTCAGTTGCAGAGATGGTTGTCCCATATGGTTCTCCAGATGGTGGTCATTTCAGGAAAAATGTATTTGATATAGGTGAATATGGGATTGGATATCTTACCAATTCACTTAAATTGGGTTGTGATTGTTTGGGGTCTATTCAATATCTTGATGCATGGACTGGGAATATGAATGGAGGTCTGATTCATACAGAGAATGCGATATGTATTCATGAGGAAGATAATGGAATTCTATGGAAACATTGGGATTTCAGAAGTGATGATGCAGAAGTACGTCGTTCTCGTAGGTTGGTTATTTCTTCTATCGTTACAGTTGGTAACTATGAATATGGGTTTTATTGGTATCTATATCTCGACGGTGTTATCGAGTTTGAAATCAAGGCTACCGGTAGTATTAATACGACAGCATGTGTTCCCGGAGAGCCAAGTAAATTTGGAAGAGAGGTAGCTCCTGGTGTTGTGGGTCAGATACATCAGCACTTTTTTTGTGCAAGACTTGATATGTCAATAGATGGAGATGAAAACTCAGTAGTTGAGTCTAATACCAAGGCAGAAGACTCGTTAACTAACCCATATGGAAATGCTTTTTTTGAAGAAGAAACCTTATTGTCTTTAGAAACAGGCAGAATAGCTAACCCTTCAACACAAAGATATTGGAAATTTATAAATCCTAATAAGCATAACCATGTTGGAAAACCAACGGCTTATAAACTAGAACCAAAAAGTTGTATTACCCCATTCATAAATCCTGAGTCACCATCTGGAAAACGATCTAGTTTTATCAATAATCATTTATGGTTAAGTGCTTATGACCCTGAGGAACGTTTTCCTGCAGGTAATTTTGTAAACCATTCTGAAGGTTGTGATGGTATCTCAGCGTATGTTGCTCAGGAGAGGTCTATTGATAATACCGATTTAGTTGCTTGGCATATATTTGGTTTGCACCATCAACCCCGTACTGAAGACTTTCCTATCCAATCTTGTGTGACATGCGGCTTTTCTCTTATGCCAGCAGGTTTCTTTGATACAAATCCGTGTCTTGACTTACCGTCATCTTATAATTTGGCTAGCTGCCATGCCAATTCATCTAAATAAGTTTTAAAACTAACTCGTATGACTAGGTAAATAATGTTAAGTTGATTGTTTGCATTTAATAGGTGATGTAACCGTGTAATTATTCAGCACATCAGAAGTAAAAGTTGTAAAGTTTTGGATGTAAATGAGAATTCAAGGTTTTGAATAATTCAAAATTTACTTTTATAATTATGGATCCATTGAAGGTCCAAATAATATGGTAGTGGTGTTTACGCCTGCTAAGGTATGATTAAAAGTTAGATTGGGAGGAACATTATGGGTGCAAGAAGACAACTG
>MDTE01184908.1_pt1 | contig 25054 bp, 18 predicted proteins | sample 811231 | NCBI WGS metagenome assembly MDTE01 (sample SAMN05326651, study PRJNA326480) | marine metagenome | isolation source: seawater | place: Indian Ocean: Red Sea | collected 2010 | reverse complement strand
CGTTCGCGGTGTGTCTCGGCGCGCGCGCGCGCGGTGGTCGACGCGCGTCGTCGAGTGGCGAGGCGATTCGATTGCATCTCGCACAATCACAATCACAATCAAATCAAAATCAAAGGGCGAGCGGCGGCGCGAGATGGGCGTACAGGTACTGTTACAATTGATCGATGACATCCTTGAGAGATTTCCCTCCCACCTTTGTGGTTTCGAGCAAAAATGTCTTCTTTCTCGCCTCGAGGAGTTGATTCTCGAGCGCGCGCGATTGCTCCGTGTCGGGCGCGCGACGTTTCTCGCGTTCGAGCCGCGTGCGGTGCGTGTGCTTGAGCTGTTGCCCGAGCGTGTGGTGGGTGTTTCCGTCGATGGCGTTCTCGTCCTCGGGTTCGGGTTCGGGTTCGAAGCCGTCTGGGGTGTACCTGTGTTCCTCGTGCATGTGTTCCCCGTCGGCGGTGACGCGATGGCGGTGCGCGGCGTCGGCGGACGGGTGCGCGGGGAGAAAGACGTCCGGGTCGGTGGCGTAGCCGAGAAGTTCGAGCGTCTTCGACGCGATGCGGGTCTGCACTTCCACGATGGGTGAATCGGAAGGAAAGACGAATTTGTCTCTGTGCACCGTGAATCGTTTGAGATTGCGCTTGACGTGCTCGTGGCTCGCGAGCTCGTTGGAGACGCGCGCCGGCAACTGGAGGAGCGTCGTGAGCGCTTGTATCGGCTTTTGCGCCGCTTGATACTTTTCTAAAACCTGCCCGTTCGCATCCTTGCGCCAATGATCCATGTCCGGCTGCACCAAGTCTTCGGCTCGAAGAACGATGGCGTGGTTCTTGAGCGGACCCTTGATCATGGCGCCAATCTCAAAGTTGACGGATGTCCAATACGCCGTCGCGCGCAACACGTCGACGACGTCAGCCTTCTTGATGTCCCTCAACGATTTATGCGTCGACAGGTGCCGCCACTCCTCCTCAAACTTGGCGGTGAGTTCTTCCCAACGCGCCTGGCCAAAGTACGCCTTTTGCAAATCGCGCTCCTTGTCGTGCAAGTTGCCAATCGGCAACGTTCTCGGGTCGCGCACCAAGTGCACGTACGTCACCGTCGGTCCGTACACGTCTCGCCAAAACGGCAACAGATACATGGCGAGCGGATCCTTCCATCCCCAACGTCCAATCTCTTCGTCGTGTTGGATCCCTTTCTTCGTCAATCCGGGATGCAACCACTTCTCTTGTCTGGCGAACATGTCGCACAAATGTTTCGCCACATCCGCCTGCAAATCCATCGGCAAATCATCCGGTTCATACAGCGTCTTCTTCGCCCACGCCATGACGTCCACGATGATATCGTCCAAACCACTCAATCTCTCCGCCTCCGAGTTCCCGCGCGAATCCGTCGGACCGAACGTCACCGCCTTGGACTCTTTTAAAAAATCCTCCAGCGGCTTGCCGACGCCGCCGCCGTCGCCGCCGATGATCACCGGCTTCTCCGGAATCTGCGTGCACTTCATCTCCGGATGGTCTCGCAGCAAGTGCACCATCCATCGACGGTCACCACTGTGCGCCTCGGCCGATCGCGCCGACGCCCGCTCGCGCGCGGCGGACGTCGAGGGAATGATCGCGCTCAACACTATCGAGAGCATCGCCGCGACGCACGCGCGCGGGGCGACGCGCGAGGACTTCCGAGACGCCCCGCGGCGCGCGCGCGCGCCGCGGGGCGGCGCATCGCGCGGTTCGGACGCGGCGCGCGACGCGCGTCGCATCGCGCGCGCGCGCGGGACGACGACGAGTGCGGTGGGACGATGGGCGCGGCGCGAACCCGAGTCCCCCCCCTCGATGAGTCACGACTCGTCACACCGCACACCATGGCGCGCGTCGTCCCTCTCGCGCGCGCCGACGCGCGCGTCGTCCGACCGCTCGCGCGCGAATCCTCGCTCGCGTCCCCGGCGACGCGTTCGCGTCGCGCGTTCGGGAGGATTCGTCGTTCGGGAGGATTCGCGCGACGCGCGCGCGCGGTGGCGGCGGTGACGGTTCGCGCGGGCGCGGGCGACGACGACGACGACGACGGCGACGACGGCGGAGGGATGCGCGCGCACGTCGGACCCGTGGACGTTCGCGTCAAGCGCACGACGCCTCGCGACGCGCGGGCGGTGCGTCGAACGGGAGAGACGACGAGGACGCGCTCGGCGAAGGAGTGCAGACGCCGCGCGAAGACGTACGCGCCGGACGCGTACGAGTATCACGGATTCGTTCGCGTGCGCAAGGAGGGACTCGGTGCGACGGTGAACGAGGATGCGTCGTCGAGGTTTCCGTTCGGGGATGGATTCGAGTTCGAAACGTGCGAGTGTGAGACGAAAGAGATGGTGGCGGCGACGGCGTCGATGGTGAGCGCCGAGCGCCGCGCGCGTTTGGAAAACGTCTTGGCGAATAGAAGTTTTTCGTTGATGCCGGTGTTGGAGGGAATATATGATATTGGGAATATGTTGGCGGTGTGTCGAACGACGGAGGCGCTCGGGATCGGGTGCGCGTCCATCGTGTCGTCCAAGGGGTTGTCGTTTAAGGCGAGCGGGCGAACGTCGGGAGGCGCGCTCAAGTGGCAACACATCGAACAGTTCGAGACGTCCGAGTCGGCGCTTCGCGCGGCGAAAAAGAAGGGATACCGCATTCTCACGACGGAATTCGAGGGGGCGTATCCTCTATCGCACTACGACTGGACGATTCCCACGGCGGTGGTGTTCGGGAACGAACGCGAGGGCGTCTCCGAAGAGGCCAAGGCGATGAGCGACGGCGGCGTCTTCATTCCCATGTTTGGATTCACCGAGAGTCTCAATATATCCGTCGCGGCGGCGTTGGTGATGTCGCACGCCGTGACCGATCGCATCAATAGACAAGGGTTTCACGGGGATCTCACGGAGGAGGAGAAGCGCGTGTTGAGAGGGGTGTACATGTCGAGACTGATTCCGAATTACGCCAAGCAAGGATATCTCGAAGACTTGGTGGCGCGTCATCGAAAGGGGAAAGGTGACGCGAAGGCGGTGCATCGAAACGGCGAGGACGACGACGTGTGCGAGGAAGAGTTGGATGAACAGCTGTTGTTGGCGGAATTAGCCGCGTCGAACGTCGTCGGAAGACGTCTACCGAAGAAGGATCTCGGGTGGGATAAACATCTGGACGAGTGATGGCGTCGGGCGATTAGATTAGATTAGACTTTTTAGTTGTCGAGTTGGGATGTGTTTCGAGAGGTAAAATTGTATTAAGACGGTCTAAAATGTCAACGTAACGATTCATGTGGAAACGCGCGCTTATTTTCTTCTTCTAGTTCGGCTCGTGCTCGGCTTGGTCGCCGGTTCGGCGGCGGCTGGTTTTCTCTTCTTCTTGTTGTCGGGTCGCTCTTCTTTCACCTCGACTTGTCCTTGCCCCGTTTGCTCTGGAACCGGTGCGGGCGGTTCCGTAGCCGGAGGTGCGGCTGCTATCACGGGTTCGACGACTTCCTTCGGCGCCGGGCGGAAAGGCACGTACGGTATGCCTTGCGCCGCGCAGCACTCTGGGCACGCGAATTTGACGTTTTCAGCGTTCTCATCCTCCTCGCCGGGCGCCGGTGGTTGCATCCCGATGCACTCGTAGTGGAACCATCCATCGCATCTATCGCAGCAAATCATCGGTCGCAGCGCGTCGTACGCGCTTCGACACACACAGTACAGCTCACACCGCTCACCCAGCTCCTCGAGCTCCTCCTTGAGATACAAGGGCAACGATCGACCCTCCTGAAGGAGCATCTGCGCCGCCTCGATGGGAATGGATTTATCTTGCACCACGGTAGCGGCGCGCTCGAGCCATATCTGTCCGGCGACTTCCAAGGCGTGCGCGCGATCCGCGAGCGGATCGATGCCCGTGCCCGGACAAAGACCGGCAGCCATGGCGGACTCCTTGAGTTCGTGGAGCTTCAACAGTCTCGGGAAGGGAGGACCCGTCATGAGTCTGATGGCTTGTTCTCTCCACGCCGGACCGCAGACTTCGCGCATCAGCGCGAGCGTCTCCTCCACCGGTTCTAACTCCATCGCGAGCGCGCCCTTCATGCCAGCGTATACCTGAACGGCGGGGGCGACGTTTTCGTTCCTCGGCACTCCCATCGCGAGACCCATGTCCGGCAACATTCCGGGAACGCCCATGTCGCCCGTCGGCAAGGCGGGTTGTACCATCTGTTGCGCCAACTGTTGTTGGGCCATCATCGCTTGCGCTTGCTCGTTCGATCTCATCGACTGCTCGGCCGAGGTGTTCGCATCACCGCTCGCGTTCTCTCCAGGAACGACGGGCGGAATGATTCCGGACAGCTGGAGCGTCGCTTGCATGAGCCAGTCGCTCGCGCCGACGTCCGCGAGTTCCTGTTCGTGATCCTTCGTCATCTTCAAGTGTTGATTCTGCATCATCAAGACGTGAAGAATGTGCGGTCTCGAGCGTGCGGGTGCCATGTGAATCTGCGCTTGACACATGGCAAGTTGCATGGCGAGTTGCTGAAGTTGGCTGAGCTGCCTGGTGACCACCTCGGAGATCTCAGGCGAGCACGGAGACACACTGAGGGCGTGCGTGCGCTGCGTCGCTGCAAACGTCACCGCCTGACCCATCAACATCACCTGTTGAAGAGGCGTGAGCGATGCCTGCGGATTCGGATTCTCCGGTGTCGCCGAGAGCACTGCTTCTGTGGCGCGTCGCGAGCGCTCTTCGGATTCTCTCGTCGCGGCTGCTTGGGCAATCTTCGCGGCTTGCTTGATGGCGTTCTTGTGCGACTCCTTGACGCTCTTTCTGTGCAAAACCTTGCGAACTTCTAAGCGCCACGCGTCGTGCGTATTGATGACTTGATTCAGAATCGTCTCTTCCGGAACTTCGCCGGGGAAGCGTTGCGCTTCGCCGAGAAGTTCTCGTAACAGCATCACGTTCGGACGACTTGTTCGGTGAACAGAGCGATACGTTTCCAGCGACAATTGGTTTGCTCTGCCGCTCTTCGCCATGCACGGAGGACAGATGTAGTTGTGCATCGTCTTCGCCATGGTCGGCGTGACGTTGATGCACTTCAAGTGGTACCAGTCGCCGCAATCGTCGCAACCGACCATTTGCACGCCGCCGGCTTGACGACACAGGCAGAATTGACCCTCCTCCGTCTCCGGCGGTTCACCAGTCCCGGTGACGTCCTCTATCGCAGCCTTGACCGATTCCAGAACGATCATCAATTTCTCCGTCAAAGTTTTGTTTGTCTTCAAATCTCCTTGATCGTGGATCCAGAGCAACGAACTGATCTTTTCGGTCCACGCCGTGGCGGCGTTGCACGCGTTGGTCAACGCCTGGCGTTCGGAACACTTGAAGGTCAAGTCTTCGACTTCAGCTAACAAATCGTACAGTTCATCAATTTTCGGTCGAGCTCGACCTTCTGCGACGCTATTAAGACATTTTCGGACGGTTTCGACCCACACGGCGTGATCGGCCAACGACGTCTCCAAGTCTTCTACTTTTGACACGTTCGCCGGCAACGCCTTACCTTCGGCGATGAGCGCATCGATTTCATCCGGTGAAGCGCTCGGAGCTAAGCGACCGTCTTCGAGCGGCGGCGGATCGAGCAATAGATCAGCCTTCTTGCGCCATTCATCGACAATCTTGTGTCTTTGAATAATCTCGGCGACGAGATCCTCCTTCAAATCTTGCAGCTCGTCAATTTGAGCTCTGAGTTCATCCAACACGGTGTCGTCTATCAACTTTGCTTTCGGTGCTATCACCTTGGCCACTCTCTCTTCCCACTTTAATGAATTGATACGAATGCGAACCATTTTCATACCGGGTAATTCCAAGCCAAAGTCTTCGTGAGAGACGTCGAGTTCGTTCAAAGTCACCTCGGCGCCGTCCTCGCGCCAACGCTTGACGGCATCTTGAGCGTCGACGTCCCACTCTTCCGCATCTTCGACCCGCTCTTGCAATCCTGCTACTTCCTTAACGTACAATTTCAAGTTTTTGGATTCCTGCAGCAGTTGATGAGCCTCAGAGAGCGGAGGAATCGGGTTCGAGGCGCCTCGGCGCGTGAGCTGTTTGCCCTTCAAACAAGGTTGCGCTCTTTCCAACCAAGACTTTGCCGTGTTCACGGCTTCCGAAAGAAGGTCGAAACCGTCCAATGCGATCGGACACAAGTTACCGTCTCGGATCAGCGTGGACGCATCCTCGAGTGACGGTGGATCCTCACTTCCGACGGCTTCAAGCATGACCGCCGCGCGCTCGTTCCATTTCTTTGCAGCCTCGATGTGCGCCTCGCACTGCGTCAAAAGAGCTTCCTCGTCCGGTGCGACTTCTTTGTCTTCGGAATCTAAGAACTCGTTTCCTTGCTTGACGGCTTCTTCGACTTCAGCGAGCGGATGCTGTCTAGTGGCGATCATTTCTTTCAGCTTTTCAGCGAGCTCGCGCACGGTGATGCGATTCTTCAACCATTCGACTTCGTCGACGCGAACGCTGAAATTCTCACCTTCGCGTAAAAGTAGTTTCAAGTCTCCAACGCGCGCTTGTGGATAGTCACTCGCGCGCGCGCGACCGGCCCACACCTTCACGGCTTCGATTTGATCGCCCAACTCATCCACGGCGTCCAATTTCACCGAGAGACTCATACCCTCCTTCAAGAGAGCGTCGGCGTCTTCAAAAGCAACCTTTGCGGCAAACAGAGATTCTGATTTCGCTCGCCAAAAATTCAATTCTTCTAAAGCTTTGCGTAAAGTTAACAACTCGCTCTGTTGTACAGGCAATCCGGACGATTCCTCGTGCAACGCTTCGATTTCGCGCGCGTTGGCCAACTCGTTACGAGGCGGAAGCTGTCGGCGTCCGGGAAGTGCCGTTCGCACCTTTGTCGACCAAGAGCCAGCGCGCGCGATGACATCCTTCAGTTCGTTGTACGAAGGAACTTCAACTCCGAATTTGTTGGCCTCGGTTTGTAACGACGAGCAGGCGCGAGGCGCGGGGCTTGGTTCCTCGGCCAGCGCCGCTTTGATGCGTTCCTCCAACTTTTTACCGGCCGCGAGTAAATCACGAAGCGGTTGCGTCTCAGCCTTCGGCATTGGCACCGGAGGATTATCGAGCAGTTCTTTTAATCGACCGAGAGAAAGTCGTGGCGCACCGACATCATCGTTCGCAGCTTCAGCGTTCGAACCGGAGCCGAGACGTTGCCTGAGCGCCACGAGACTCGTCTGCCACGCAATGGCGTTCATCACGCGCGCGTACGCCTCTCTAGCCGATTTCATGTCTGATCCCCCCCAAACGAATTCTTCGCCGCCGCTCAGGAGAGATTTCAGTTTCTGTAACGGCGGAAGCGGTGGTTTGACGAGTTCGTCACCCACGCGCTTGACCCACGCCTGCGCCTTTTTCAGTTGGCCCTTGTTCGCGGCCACGTAACCAAGACCGGCGTTTTCAGACTTCAAAGCGGCCAATTCTTTCGCGGGAATCAGCTTTTCCGACTTTGTGACTAGCGTCTCTAAATCAGCGAGCGTTCTACGGTAAAACATTGTCTTGCTCGACATGGCACATTTGCACAGCTCTGCGGCGTGCTGCGAGCACGCTTTTCGAGTGTCGTCGCATGAACACGAAACTCCAGATAGATAGAGAATTTGTCGGCAAACAACGCACGAATCTCTCGGCGTGCTCGACGTATCCGCACCCGTCGACCGCGTCTTTCGAACGCCGTTGCTCTCATCTTCTCCAGGCTCAACAAGCTGCGCGCTCTGAGACACCCCAGATGCGAAGAGATCGTTGCGCACTTGGGCTTCCTCCGTGTAGATTCGCGCCATCTCCGGCCACAAATGACGCGCAGTCTGTCCGCTCGGTTCATCCGCTGCTCTGCACACTAATTCCTCGTGACTAAACAGCGACGGTGTCGCGTGCAATCGATTTCTTCGCGCGCTCAGGGAACCGCTCGCCAACCAATCAGTCGGAGCGTAGTTGACGCTCTCGGTGCAATTCAAACCGCAGTTGAACGTGGCGTAATACGCGCCCGGAAAGGTGATCACGTACTCGCCCGGATATTGTTCCAATTTGTTCACGGGCACGCCAGCGTTCATCAAGAAGTTCGGCGATAGCATCGTGAAGACTCGTCCCAAATCGTTGACGTGCGCCTCGTACACATCCGGCATGACGTTTTTGAAACACTCCTCAAACTTGTCCGCCGCGCTCGCGGGCACGCAGTACCACGTCTTCGGCGCTCCCCAGTGGTTGTACGTGATTCTGTAAAGATCGTGATGCTCTCTTCGCCACGTCGTGGAGCTGAACGTGCTCCCGACTTCCAACACCGGCGTCGTCACGCCCGGCAAATCTTCCCGCAGAGACGCCAACACGGATGGGTGTTCACCGGACGCGCGCGCGACATTGTTCAAATTCCACTTTGATTCCGCCAATTCTTTAATATCATCCGCACTGACGCCCTCAATCTTCACCCGAAGCGTCTCACCGCGTCTCGGGAACCCGCTTCCGTGCTTGGTGGTGTCGATCTCCGTCCCGCACTTCACCTCGCACACGTCGTCCGCCGAGCTCGCGTCCTCCACCATTCTCCAGAAACACTCATCGATCACTTGCATACTGATTCCCACCCGCTTGGCCTCCTCACCAAAAAACGCCGTGTCGAACTCGATGCACGAATCATTAAACTGCGCCAACGTAAACTCGACGCCGCGGTCTTCGCTCAAGAGCGCCACCTCGCGATCGACGTCTCGACAGCGCGCGCAAAACCACTCCCCGCTCGGCACTTCCGTCATCTTCGGCGTCAAACAATACATGTGCGACCTGTTCACGATCACCGAGCGCGGCATCACCACCGCGAATCACCCGTCAGTCTCTCGTCTCTCTCGCGCCCTCGTCCCTCCGCGCGGTCGGCCTCCGCTCTCTAAACCCTCACCCGCGCGCGCGCGTCCGTAACCGTCGACCTCGTCCAATCACCGCCCCTCTCGCGCGCGTCCGACCCCCCTCCCGCCCCCTCTCTCCCGCGCGAACGACCGTAAAATAATTCCCTCGTCATCATCTCGCGCGCGCGTTCGCATCGCGCGCACCCTCGATCGCATCCATCGCACAGGATCATCGCATCCTCGTCCCCGGGCGCGCCGCACACGTCGCAGTCGGCGTCGCCCTCGTGTCCGTCGCCGAGCTGACGCGCGATGTGATCCAATCCCTAAACGCGACGCGAAAACGACCGCGGGAAAAAATGCGTCAGTCCTCTCTCGCGCGATCGTTCGTCGAGGCGTCGCGCGGTCGAGGATTCGCGCGGTCGTGCGTCGATGCGCGCGCCCTCGAATCCTGCAGATATGGCTCGATGATTGCGTACATTTTCCACCTCGTCGCGCTTCGGAGGCGGTGCGCTCGCGCCGAATTCCAACCCGATGAGCGCGTCGATGATCTCTTTGTCTTCCTCGGTGAGCGCGCGGGCGTTGGCGACGTACTCGCGCGCGCGCGCCGTCTCTTCCGCGACGCGCGTCTCGCGCTCGTACGCCCTCAGCCACGCGGCGTGCGCGCGTCTCGCCGCGTATCCCGCGCGACACCCGCGTCCGTGCGCGCCCATGGACTCCGCGACCTCGCGCCAGGCGATGTTCCCGTCGATCGCGTCGTGTCCACCGCGTCTCTTGACGCTCTCGTACAGCGCGCGAAGGTCGAATCGCCACTCCCCGCATCGGTGCAATCGCCACGCCGCGCCTCTCGGCACCTGTGCGCTCGGATTTCTCGCACAAAATCGTTCAAACGCGTCTCGAAACGGCACCGCGAGTTCCCCACTCGCGTCTCTCGCGCACGCTCCCAGCGCTCGCACCGCCTGCGTCGTCGCCTCGAAGGTCCACGCGCGCAAATCCAACGCAAAGGCGTCGCTCCGCAGCGCCTTCGATTGGGATTCACCCTCGCCTCTCGTCGTCGACAGTTTCCCCGCGCCCGCGTCGCGTCCACCGATGGACGCGAGCGCATCGATGGTCTTCCCCACGTCGTCGTCGACGCTCACGGACGTCGCGGGACACGCCCCGGGCGCGCGCATCGCGACGACGCGAGCCAATGGCGAGGGCGCGCGGTCGGTCGCGCGGGCGGGGCGTGTTTCGGGTTTTTTATCGCGGATATCCGCGGATTTCTACACGGGGGGCACGCGTCTCGGAATACGTAGCATCGGTGGTGTGCGTGACACGTGGATGTATGTATCGGGTACACGGTACGTATACAAGTAGGTTTTGAATATATATAGTACATGAATGGTTTTTTTAGTCACGGACACGCGATGATGGGATTTCAATTTTTCATCGGCAGACGCGCGCGCGCGATCGACCGAATCCGACGCGCGTCATGTCTCGCGCGCGCGATCTCGGACGCGCGATCGACGATACCTTTGACGATGGAATCACCAGTCTCACCTTTCGCGCGAGAGACGACGAGGGCGACGACGACGCGAGCGTGCTCCTCGTCACCTCGTGGGACGGCACGACGCGCGCGTACGAGTGTCGAGACGCGATGGCGCGACGCGCGATGCTCGCGACGCACGACGTCCCGGTGCTGTGCGGGACTTTTCTCGGGACGTGCGATCGCGCGTGCGTGGGGTTGCTCGATGGGTCGGCGCGAGTCGTGTGTTTACGAAGCGGGACGACGACGACACTCGGCGCGCACGCGCGCGGACCGTGCGCGACCGTCGCGCACGACGAGGGTGGGACGGGATACGTGGTGACGTGTGGATGGGATAAAACGATTCGGGTGTGGGATCCGAGCGCGGGAGCGTGGGATGGACGGGAAGTGTCGACGACGACGACGACGGGGAAATGTTTCGCGAGCGACTGCGCGGATGGGCGTTTCGTGTGCGCGACGAGCGACGGGCAGACGTTGGCGTACGATGTGGAGGATTTAGCGAGAGGTGGAAGGCCGACGGTGAGCAGACGGTCGAGCATGCGGTTTCAAACGCGCGCGATCGCGTGGAACGCGACGAGGGATGGATTCGTCGCGGCGAGCGCCGAGGGTCGGTGCGCGGTGGAATTCGCGCGCGCCGACGAAGACGCCGCGCGGAGGTTCGCGTTCAAGTGTCATCGAAAGACGGAGGACGCGTCGAGCGGGGAGACGGTGTATCCGGTGCACGCGCTCGCGTTTCATCCGACCCTCGGGACGTTCGCCACGGGTGGGGGCGATGGGTACGTGAATTTTTGGGACGGCGAGGCGAGAAAACGATTGGCGCAAGTCGGTCGATTTCCCACGTCGGTGTCGGCGCTCGCGTTTTCACCGAACGGCGCGATTTTAGCCATCGCGAGTTCGTACGCGCACGAGGATCGAGAGAACGTCAAACCTCGCGACGTCATCTATCTCAGATCGGTCAGCGAGGACGAGGTTCGTCCGAAAAAGTCCGCCGCGTGAAAAAGCGCGTCGCGCAATCATTCATTCATTCATTCACTCATTCATTCACTCATTCGTTCCCTCACGCGTCGACGCGCGTCGTCGTCGTCGTCATCGTCGTCGACGACGACGCGCGATGATGACACCGTCGATGCCCATCGCGCGCTCGTTCGCGCGCGCGGTCGCTCGACGCGCGCGGACGTCGAACACACGCACATCGTCATCATTCGACACCACCGGGACGTCGGGGACATCGTCGTCCCGTCGCCGCGCCGTCGTCGCGCGCGCGTCGCCGCCGCCCGGATTCGATTACACCGCGCTCGTCGCCGCCGTGCGCGAGATCAACGCCCTGAGCGCGCCGGCGAAGATCGACGCGTGCGTGCAGACGGATGCGCACTCGCTGGCGGTGCGGGGACGCGGCGTCGACGGCGGCGCGCGCGGGTTTCGCGTGTCGTGGCATCCGGTCACCGCGCACGTCGCCACGACCTCGGCGCGGGGTAGCGAGGGAGTGGGTGGTGGGCGAGAAACGTTCGACGCCAAGCGGGATAACCTGAGTTTCGGTGAACGGGCGAATCGAGTGTTGCGAGGAAAGGTGTTGCTCGAGGCGACGATGTGCGGCGAGTGGGAACGCGCGTGTCGATTGCGATTCGGTGAGCGTCCGGGCGCGGAGGTGGAGTATGAATTGTTGTGTGAAGTGATGGGGAGGTACAGTAACGCGTTTCTGTTGGACGTGGCGCGAGGGGAGACGGTGTTGGCGTGTGGGTATCAAGTCGGGGAGAGACAGACGAGCGCGAGACGATTGGGCGTGGGGTACGCGTACGAACCGCCGCCGACGGCGCCGGGAGTGGATCCGACGACGGTGGTGGACGCGGAGGCGTTCGAGGCGTTGATTCGAGAGGTGTGTGCGCGCGTGAGCGCGAGCGAGTCGAACGCGATGCGCCTGGATGGGTGTTTAGTGCGCGCGTTCAGAGGCGTGTCGCCGGCGTTGGCCAAGGCGTTGACGCGAGGCGCGGGCGTCGCCGACGGCGCGAGAGTGCAGGACGCGAGCGCGAGCGATTGGCGCGCGGTGTACGAAGAATTTAAAACGTGGATGATGAGTGTTGATTTTGACGGCGCGCGAGGCGGGAGAGTCGCGCTCGAAGACGCGACGTGGTGCGAAGAGTTTGGGCAGTTGTTGTTGCACCCGTCGACGGCGGGGTCGCCGTTGCCGCCGCCGGCGGATGATTTGGGCGCGGACGGTGGTCCCATCGGCGCGCTCTTCGGCGTCGTGTACGGAGAGGTGGAGGAGAAGGACGTGTTTGAGCGCGAACGCTCGCGAATATTACAAGCCGTGCGCGCGAGATTGAAGAAATTGGCGAGCAAAGAGGCTGGGTTTCGTAAACAACTGGACGCGGCGGGCGGGCACGAGGCGGTGCAAGAGCGCGCGGACGCACTGATGGCGTACAGTTACAACTATAAAGCCGGCGCCACCGAGCTCGAGGCGCAGGATTTCACGACGGGCGAACCGGTGATGCTCGAGGTGGATCCGGAGAAGGGTCCCGTGGGCACGGCGGAGGCGCTCTACAAAAAGACGAGAAAACTTCGGCGAACCGCCGACGCCGTGTTACCGCTCGTCGAGAAAAACGCGGCGGAGATTGAGTACTTGCGTCAGGTTGAGTTCTCCATCGCGGAAGCGAACACGTACGCGTCGCGCGATGATTTATTGTTCATCGAAGAGATCGGCGTCGAGCTCGTCGACGGCGGATACCTCAAACCGAGCGGAAAGGGCGCCGAAGCCGAAAATCGCGTGAGGGCGACGGCGAAGAAGAAGGGCACCAAGCCCAAGACTGGGAAAGCGGCGAGAAAGCGAGAGATGATGAGCGCCATTCGCGTGTACACCGCCCCGAGCGGGAAAGAGGTGTACTGCGGTCGAAACAGTCGCGGAAACGAAGCCGTGAGCTTACACTTTGGCCAAGACCAAGACGTGTGGTTTCACGCGCGCGGCGCCCCCGGCGCGCACGTCATCCTCCGTCAACAGCCCGGGGAGACCGCCTCCGACGATGACATTCAATTCGCCGCCAACATCGCCGGATTCCACTCCAAACTTCGCGACGGCGGCAAGGTGAACGTCAGTTACACCTCGCCAAAGTACGTGCAAAAGCCCAAAGGCGCGCGGCTCGGCATGGTCACCATCGACCGCGAATCCGTCATCGTCGCTCGTCCCGACGACGTCGCCACCGTGTGCGTCGACGACGCGTCGACGTGAATCATAGTCCCGCTCGCCGCTCGCGCTCGCGCTCGCCGCGTCCGCGTCGGCGCGATGACGTCACCACTTTGACCAATCACGACTCAAAAACACCCCCTCACGATCCAAAACGCCGATCCATAATCCATCGTGACGTCACGCGCGCATCCGTCCCGACGCCACTTCCGCGCGCGCCCCGCGACCTCGCGCCCGACGCACGCGCTCAACACGTCTCACATGTCTCTCACCGTTTCCCTCTCCGCCCGCGCCGCCGTTCCGCGCGCCGCGCGCGTCGTCCGAACCCCGCGCGGCGCCGTCGCCCTCGCGCGCGCGGCCGCCGACGCCTCCGCCGACGCCGACGCCGTCGCGCCGAGAGACGTCGAGGGCGACGCACCCGCCGCGAAGGGACTCATCGACCCGGCGGATGGATCCATCGCCGAGGCGGCGCCGCTCGGTGACGATAACGCCCTGCTCGAACGCGCCATGGTGGCGTTTACGGATTCTCGCGCGGTGGAGGTCATCAACGGACGCGCGGCCATGGTCGGTTGGATGCTCGCGCTGAGCGCGGAGATCGATCGACACACGTCTCTGTGGGGACAATTGTTCAACACGAGAACGTTCACGCTCGCGGATGGGGTGTCGCGGACGTCCACGTACCCTGGGAGTGGATTTTTTTTGGTGCCGCTCGTCGTCGTCGCGGCGCTCGGCGCGTCTCTCGCGCCGACGCTGAAGAAGAGCTCGCCGAATGGACTCGATGAAACGCCGGAGGCGTTCGGTCCGTTTAAGCCAGAGGCGGAATTGACGAACGGACGCGGCGCGATGGTGGGTCTGGTGTCGCTCTTGGTCGTCGAGCACTTTACGAAGGGCGCGCTCTTCGGCTTCTTTTAATCAACGGTTCATCCTTTGGACGTCCTCCTCCACCGCGAGTGGTCATTTTTTACGTAACGAACGCACATCTAGAAATATTTTACTTTTTGTAACAACGCGCGGACGCATGAATTCATTCAATTCCACGCAATCACGAGACATCCTCCTCCGTCTCCTCGGCGTCGAGAAACGCGGACGCGGCTCTCGCCAAGCGCGCGATCTCCGCGTCGTCCCCACCCCGTCTCACCGCCTCATACATCGCGTTCTCCGTCTTCACAAACACCATCCGTCTCGTCGCGTTCCGAATCGGTCGCAACACTCTCTCCCCGACCTCCCCATCGTCCCTCGCGCGTAAAATCTTCTCCACCGGCCACCACGTTTGCGCCACGTACTCGTCGTCGCACCGCGTCATTCCAGAGATTTCCTCATCCGTCAGCGTCGCCGTCAGCACCACGTTCACGTCGCACGTCCCGTTCTTCGCGGGTTCTTGCACCCGAAATTCCCAATTCATCGTGCTCGTGGTCACGAATGAAAATCTCGAGACGTCCACGTCGACGCCGACGTCTCGCGCGGCGTGTCTCCGCGCCGTCTCCTCCACCCGCTCCCCGCATCGCATGCGTCCACCGACGTACCACCACGTCCCTTTCGCCGGTTCGTGCTTTCGAAGACCGAGCAAGACGTCGCCCTTACCGTTCGTGAAGAGCACGTCGACGCATCCCTTGACGAGGGCGTCGAGCGCGCGTCCGTACACGTCGTCGGGAAGAAATCGCTCCGCGGGTGGGACGTACGTCCCGGTCTCGTAGTGATGGTGTCGCGCGCGCGCGGGCATGGAAAACGAGGCGAGAGGGGAGATGCGAACGCGTATCGTCGAACGGCGACGCGCGATCGCTCGGGAGACGCGCTCGGGGGACGCTCGAGTCGCGCGATGCGTGCGGATGTGATGGTATCTGATGATGATGAAAAAGCGTACGGGACGCACTCGTCGCCGCACACGCGCGCGCGCGACGCCATGGGCATCAGACCTGGATGCGAGGTGGATCTCACCGGTAAAGTCGCCGTCGTCACCGGCGCTAACACGGGAATCGGCATGCAAACGGCGAAGATGTTGGCGGACGCCGGGGCTGAAGTCATCATGGCGTGTCGATCGATCGAGCGCGCCAAGACGGCCAAGGCGCGCGCGTCGAACGGTGGGAAGAACGCGGTGAGCGTGATGACGCTCGATCTCAGCGATACGGACAGCGTGCGCAAGTTCGCGGCAAACTTTTCGAAAAAGTTTGCAAAGTTGGACATTCTCGTGAACAACGCGGGACTCAACGCGTCGAGCGGATATCAGGGGCCGAAGACGACGAGCCAGGGATACGACATCTGCATGGGGGTGAATTACCTGGGTCATTTCATGCTCACGTCGCTGTTGCTGCCGCTGTTGATGAAGAGCGAGAACGGGGCGCGGGTGGTGGCGCTGAGCTCGGTGACGACGTGGTTCGGATCGAACAAGTATCACTACTATTACAAGGGAGCGAGCAAGACGAAAGGAAACTACGGATCGAGCAAGCTGGCGTGTCTGGCGATGACGGTCGAGATGCAGCGACGATTGGACGCTAAGTACCCGAAGAATAAGATTATGTGCGTCGCGGCGGATCCGGGATTCGTCGCGAGCGACATCTGGAGAGACTTCAATCCCGTCGTGCGTAAGATTATGGGTGTCCTGGCGCTTTCGCCGGCGCAAGGCGCGATGACGAGCGTGAACGCGGCGTCTTTGGCGTCCATAAAAAAAGCGCAGCTGTACATGCCGTTCAGCATCAAGATGTCCAAGCTCTTCAAGATGAACAGAAGCGCGGCGTACACCTTCGGCATGCCGCTCTTGTCCAAGATTTTCGCCGGCTTCAGCGCCGACACCATGGCCCCGCGCGCGAAGAACACCGAAACGAACGCGAAACTTTGGGAGCTCAGCGTCGAGTTTTGCAAGGAAAACGGCGTCGAGGAGTGTGAGGCGTACAATTTGTAATTTCTTGCTCTTCCTTTTCATTTCTACCAAGAACTCTATTTTTCCGATGCCAACGCGTTCGCGCGCTCGTCGCATCACGCCTTGACGCTCCACGGAATCTCCTCGCCGGCGTAAAACGGCACCACGGTGGCGTCGCCGAACTTGTATTCTTCGGGGACCTTCCAAGCCTTCTTTTCTAGCGTCACCGTTTCGGTGTTTCTCGGCAAACGGTAAAAGTCGGCGCCGTTGTGCGACGCGAAAGCTTCGAGCTTATCCAACGCGTTCACAGACTCAAACGCCATGGCGTACAGCGGCAACGCGGCGTGCGCGGAGAAGATGCCCGCGCACCCACACGCCGCCTCCTTCGCCCCCTTGGGGTGCGGCGCGCTATCCGTGCCCAAAAAGAATTTCTTGCTACCGCTCGACGCCGCGGCGAGCACCGCCTCGCGATGCTCCTCGCGCTTCAAGATTGGCAAGCAGTAAAAGTGCGGTCGCAAACCACCCTTAAACAACGCGTTGCGGTTGAACAAGACGTGTTGCGGCGTTACCGTGGCCGCCACGTTATCCGGCGCAGCGGCGACGAACTCCGCCGCGTCTCGCGTGGTGATGTGCTCCATCACCACTCGCAAATCCGGCGACCTGTCCAAGAGCGGCGTCAAAACATCTTGAATAAATTTTGCCTCGCGATCAAACACGTCCACGTCCGCGTGCGTCACCTCACCGTGCACTTGCAGCGTCAAACCCAACTCGGCCATCCTCGCCAACGCCGCCGACGCCTTCGCGACATCCGTCACCCCAAACTCACTGTTCGTCGTCGCGCCCGCCGGGTACAGCTTGTACCCTCTCACGAATCCACTCGCGTGCGCCGCCTCGACTTGCTCGGGCGTGGTGTTATCCGTGAGATACAGCGTCATGTGCGGCTCGAAACCATCCGACGCCGGCGCCGCCGCGGAAATCAACTCCCGGTACTTCCCCGCCTCCTCCGCCGTTCGCACCGGCGGCGTGAGGTTCGGCATCACCAACGCCCGTTTGAACGTCTTGGACGTGAACGGGACGACGTCCGGGACCTTGCTGGCGTCGCGAACGTGCAGGTGCCAATCATCGGGGCGCGTCAAGGTGAGCGTCGACGCGGACGCGGAGGCGACGACGACGCGCGCGGCGCGGCGAGACGTCGACGGAGAACGAGAGGAGACCGTGCGGTACGGGCGCAGAGCGCCGGCGACGGCGCGCGCTGCGACGACGGACGGCATGACGCCCCGAGTCGGCGTGTGGCGGCTCGGGGACGCGGCGGCGGCGAGGAGACGTTCGTGTCGACTAACTGCGCGTTTTACATCGTTGGCGGCCTACGTGTACGTGAAATAGATTATTAAGCATCACCCGACGGTTCACCGACGCATGACGCAGCACCCGAAGAGTCCGTTAAAGATTCTGGCGAAGGCGCCGTCCTCCTTCTTCTTCTCACTCGTCTTGATTTGCGAATTCGAGCGACTGAGCGTGTTCACCCCCTGCACCGCGTAATCGATGACCATGTTCCCAGTTTTCGATTTCCCCACCACCGGCATGTCGTTATCGTCCTTGTAATGTTCGAAATCCGACGGCGTCCCGCCCCCCGTCAAACCGGCTTCGAGCTCCAGACTCGCGATGCTCTCGTGCAGACGCTCCTTGCTCGTCAGCAGGGTATCGCTCACCGCGTCGATGCGTCCACTGACGCTCCCAATCTCACTCACGTGTTCGCGTCGTCCACCCTGTCTCGACGCGTACTGTCCGCGCTCGCTCCCTCGAAGCTCGAAATCGAGCTCGGAGAATCCGTCGAATTCGCTCGCCGGGCCTAAATCATCCACGTTCCCCACCGACGCGCCGTCGTCCACCGTCGATCCGTACATCATCGAGTACCCGACCAAGGAATTCTCATCGTTCCCGCCGTCCACGCTCTCTCCGCTCTTCACGCTCCACTTATCCGTCGAGTGTCGGTCGCCGCCGCCCGCGCGAAGCGCGTGTCCCGCCCCCGTTCTCTTCTCCGCGAACGACTCCAACTGCTGCACCAGCGCGTTCAGTTCGCTGTCTTGACCTCGATCGGTGAAATCATCGTCATCTCCACCGTACGGCGCGTCCACCGTTCCCTTGACGCCGCCTCCACGGCGACGATCGCCCGACGATGCGTCGTCGTCGTTGGCGCGAAATTCTCTGAGCGCGCGCTCGGTGAGCTCCACCGCCTGCAGCGTCGTCGCGCGCGTGCTCGCGAGGCGCGCGGAGACATCGTCGGCGGCGTGTTCGAGCCCACGCGCGGCGCCGTTCGTCGGGCGCGCGCGGCGGCTCTGTCGCATGGGTCGACGCGAAATGGCGTCGAATCCCCGCAGAGACCGTCGCGGCGAGTCGACGCGCGCGCGACCGGGGCGAACGAGCGCGCGGGCGCGCGCGCGGAGATGATGGCGCGCGCGGTGTTCGCGCGGGGCGGGGAACGCGCGGTGGAGACGACGCGCGCGAGAGCGCGCGCGATGAAGGCTGTGACGTCGCGAGGACCGATGGCGCGCGTCGCGCGTCGCGCGGGAACGATCGCGGCGCGCGCGGTGGAGGCGACGGCGTCGACGGAGAGTGGAGACGCGTCGCGCTCGATGCCGGAGGACGCGCGCGCGCGACGCGAGGCGGCGAAGCGACGATTGATGGAGGCGTGCGCGGGGACGTACCGAGGCGCGGCGGCGACGCGAGAGGATACGGAGGAAATCTCCGCGGCGCAGGGGGCGCTGGAGCGCACGGTCGGTGACGAAGCGTTGGATTTCGACGCGTTGGACGGGAAGTGGCGATTGGTGTACACGAACGCGGCGGATGTGTTGGGTTTACTCGTCGCGTCGCAGAGGTTGGGCGTGCCGGAAGTCGGGGACATTTTCCAGAGTTTTGGGTGCGCGAAAGGCACGAATACGGGGATCACGAACGAGATTCGATTATCGCTGCCGTTTCTGTTGAGTGAGGCAAAGGGCGGGGGGCCCGGGGGCGTGGGATTGCGCGTGCAGGCGAGCTTTCGAGATCTCGGAAAGCGGCGTCTGGCGCTCACGTTTCAAGAGGCGCGCGTGAGCGAGGTGAGCATATCGCCGCTGGCGGAGACGCTCCTCGCGCCCGCAATCTTACCGCGATCGAGCCTGAATCACCAAATTCTCATGGCCATCAAGGAATTGGAGCTCAAGTTTCCGCTTCGAGGCGCGTTGACGTCCATGGGCGGCGGAGACGAGGGCGCCGCCGTCGGTTCGTACCATCTCACGTACTGCGACGAGGACGTCCTCGTCGGGCGAGCCGCGGCCGGTGGAGTGTACATTTTTACGCGCGCGTAGCGATTTAGACGATTCTTTCCTCGACGCCCTCTTGTATTAGATTTCATGCTACCGGTACTAATCAGTGTCTCTATTTCTTTCGCATGTTGATGCCCGCTCGGAGGACCTCATCTGTGCAGAGCAATTGCGTGGCGATGATGGGCGCGGAGTGAAGGATTTGTTGCTTAACGAGAAAGTTGTCGTAAATGCCGCTCATCGTGGGATCGAACGGCTCACCGATGGTGATATCGAAGCCGACGTTGTTGCCTCGGTCGTGTTCCTCTTGCATATCGATGATGGCGTCTTGCGGATCGTACCCACTGTTCTCGGCGAGTGTTTTCGGCACGATGAGCATCGCCTCGGCGAACGCCTCCACGCCGCGCTTCGCGCGACCTTCGACCATCTTGGTGACGTTTTCTCGGAGATGCTTGTTGAGAGCCACCTCGAACGCGCCCGCGCCGGGAATCACCGCCTTGTCGACCAACACATTCTTGACGGCGCGCAAGCCATCTCTCACGGCATCCTTGAGCTGAACGATGGTGTGGTCGTTCGAACCCTTCAACAAAATCGTACAAGAGGTCGGGTTTTCAACTTTTTCCACGAAAGTGTACTTGTCGTCGCCCAAGACGTACTCATACACCTCACCGGCGTGTCCTAGAATTTCCGGGCTGAGCTCCTCCGTGGAGTTGATGCACTGCCCGCCGCACGCCAAGACGAGTCGCTCCATGTTTCTGCGCTTGGCGCGACGAAGGGCCATGATGTTCTCCTTGCACAACAAGTCCAGGGAGATCGGGTCGATTCCCTTTTGCGTGATGACGACGAAGCCCTTGTCGTTGCCGTCGCACACTTCCTTCTTCAACGCGATGACTTTGCGAACGGTTTCGTCCGTGTACGCGCGCTCCGCGGCGACCATCTTCTCTCGCTGTTCGGCGTCGGCGTACATAAAAGTCGAGTTCACCTCCGAGCGCTCGTACTCGAGACTGATGTTACACGTGAGCACGTACGCGTCCTCGACGTATCTCTTCATGTCTGGATGTCTCGCGCCGTGGTCGAGCACCAAACCTTGAATGAGCTTCGTCTCGTCGTCCGTCTGGTGCTTCATGGTCATGATCTCCACCATGTGTAAATCGATCGGTTCTTCTTTCTTCGCGATGCACAACACCGCGTCCACGACGATGGTCGTCAACTTATCCGCCAACTCTTCGCGAAGCTTGGTTCTCAACGCCGTGCGCGCCACGCACAACAACATCTCCCGATCCACGCCCTCGAGCCCGGGCGTCGCCCTCATAAACGTCTCCAAAAACTTCAACGACTCACGCTTCGCCACGTCGATTCCCTCAACCAACACTCTCGGGTGCAAACCTTCATTCAAATATCTCTCCGCCTGTTTCAAGAGCTCTCCGATGACGAGCACCGTCGTCGTCGTCCCGTCCCCCGTGATGTCATCCTGCGCCACCGCCGTCCTCGCGATCATCACCGCCGTCGGATTTTGAATCTGCATCTCTCTCAGCAGCACGTTTCCATCCTTGGTCAATTTCAAACCTACGCTCACGTCGCGCGCGCGCGTTCGTCGGTCAGTCGGTGTGGAAAAAGTCAACGCGAGTCAACGCGAGATCATCCTCCATCCCATCCGCGTCCACCCCTCCAAGTCCCACCGCGACGCCCTCGCGCGATCGAACACACACACACGACGACACACGCACCTCCCGCGCCGTCGACGAGCATCTTAATCGTCCCCTTGGGTCCGAGATTCGTCTTCATCACGTCTTGCAGACCCTTGGCGGCGTTGATGTTCATGAAGAGCGCCGCGTCGGCGTTCATGAGCTCCGCGTTCGGGTTGATCGATTTGAGCGACATCGTGCGCGCGATGCGTGTCGTGTGTGTGCGCGCGCGCGGTGAAGACGGTCGAGCCGAGGCGTCGGACAGTGACGATCGATGATTGGTGCGACTTTTTGGAGATCTGATTATTCGGCGGGCGACGACGCGACGACGGCGATCGTCGACGACGCGCGGCGCGTCGAGGGCGGTGTGAAGAGAAAAAATAAAATAATGACTGATGATACATGCGCACGCGACGAACGGGTCGTCGTCGTCGTGAATTTTTGCGCTCAGGCGCAAAAATCAACGCTTTGGAATTCGCCGGCGCGCGGCGCGTCGAGTTTGACTCGCTCGGGATTGGCGAGCGCGACCATCATCTTCGCAACGGCGCACTCGGTGGTCATCACGGGACCGGATTGAGCGCCTATGGCGAGCGCACCGAGACCAGCGGCGTAGAGATCGGGTCTGAGCTCGCCGCCGTGTTGACACTGCGTGGAGAGATAGATGCACAAGCCTTTTGATTTTTGTTCCGTGAGCCAGGGGATGAGCGTCTTGGGGAAATTTCCGACGCCGAACGCCTCGAGGATGATGCCGCGGACGCCTCGTCCGTAGAGGTCACCGTACGAGCGCTCAGGATCCATGCCCGGGATGACATGAACGCAGAGGACGTGCGGGTGTAATTCGAAAATCGGCTCGTACCGTTCCGCGGGCGGTAAAAGCCGAGCGTAATTCCACTCGACGCCGACGCCCAATTTCGCCAACGCTGGATACGACGGCGAATCGAACGCCGCGTACACCGTCGCGCTGAGCTTTTGCGCGCGGTTCCCGCGCAAGAGTTTCCCTCCGAAACATATCGCCACCTCGGCGAAATCTACGTCGCCGCCGCACGATTTCGCCGCGCAACACACCGTCAGCGAATCGATTAAATTTTGTCTCGCGTCGCTTCGCGCGAACGCCAAGGGTAACTGACTCCCAGTGATCACGATCGGCTTATTGAATCCGACCAACATCATCGATAGCGCGCTCGCCGTGTACGCCATCGTGTCCGTGCCGTGCGCGACGATGAAGGCTGAAAATTCCTCTCGCCTCGCGTGCAACGCCTCGGCGACGCGCGTCCAATCCTCCACGACCATCGCGCTCGAATCCTTATTCATCACCACCTCCACCTCCACTCGCGCCAGATCCATCATCTCCGGCACCATCTCCAGGACGTCCAACAGGTACTTCGACGACCCGAGCGGGCGATACTTCCCGCCCGCCACCGGCACCAACGCGTCGTCTCGGCGGCTCGCGTCGTGTTCAAACGATTCCGTCCCCATCCCGAGCGTGCCTCCGCAGTGTAACAATAACACGCGCGGTTTGGTGGCGTCCTTTTCGTGCGCCCCACGCGCGCGCTCGATGTCGTCGCGCGACAGAGCGCGTTTGAGCGGCGATGACGGCACCGAGTGCGATGCGGCACGAGTCAATTTGTCGACGCTCTCCGAGCGCGGGACCGCCCCCGGTGCGACGAACGCGAGCTCGGAGAGCACGCCACGCGCGCGTTTGTCATCGCGGCCGTCTTCGCTCGTCGACGACATGGCGCGCGCGACGGCGTGTGGAGGGAACGCGGGAATGACTACTAGAAGAATATAAGATTACAGTTGGTGCGGGAACTGATCGATGAGGAACCCGTACACGCCCTCGTACGCGGCAAAGGTGATGGCCGAGCTCGGTAACACGCGAAGAACGTTCGGGGCGAACCCTTTGTACAGCGCGAGAACGCCTTCGCGACGAATGGTTTGCGCGAAGGCTTGTCCCGCGCGCGCGTACACGGGGGCGTCTTCGCCTCGATACACGTCCGCGCGTTGTTGCATGCGCGCTCGAACCACCTGGATCGGATACGTCGTGCTCACGGCGATGAATTTTGAGGCGAGACCGAGCGCGCCGGCCTCGGTGGGATTGACGATGGGTTTCCAATCTCGCGGATTTCTCTCTCGTCCGCTCGCCCACATCTCCTTCAACCACTCGTACGCCGTCAGTTGAATCGATCCGTGCGACACGAGCCACACGGACGGGACGAGTCCCTTATACAACCCACCCACGCCCTCTTTCCGCGCGATTTTCACCAACGCATCGACGAATCCCGCGTACCGTTCGCCCGCGCCTCCCGCGCCTCCGCCGCGCTGCAACTGCAGTCGCGTCTTGACGACCCAAATCGGATTCGTCACCACCGTCGTCACCAACCCCGCCTCCGTCGCCGCCAACGCGTTCACGCTCGCGGGCAAACCCTTCACGACGCTCCCATCGCCTCCCTCGCGCGACGCCGCCGACGCGCTCGCCGACGCGCGCGCGTACCTCGTCCTCGCCGCGTCGTACCACGCGAAGTACGTCCCCCAGCTCACCGCGCTCCCCACCACCGCGGGCGTCGTCCCCGCGAATAATCCCCGCGCGCCCTCCTCCGCGACGATCCTTCGCGCGCCTCGCCACGCCCCCGCGTACCTCGCGCGACGCGCGTCCACCTCGTCCTGCACCTGCAGACGCGTCTTGAGCACGTCGAGCGGTTGCAACGCGAGCGCGCTGAGCGCCCCCGCGGCGGTCCCGCTCGCGAACGCGCGCCAATCCTCGCCCGTCGACGCGAACGTCGACGCGCGAGACGCCATGACGCCGCGACGCCGCGACGCCGCGCGCGCGCCGCGCGATGGGGCGCCCCGTGATGCCCACATGCCGACCAGTAGGTACACGCGACGAGTCACGATCCACCACGTACCCCCACCCACGGCGCACCGACCGATCACGACTCACACCATACGACGGGGTACACACACACCCGACGACCCGGCCCCGATGGCGGCGCGCCGACACTCTTCGGCGCAAGGTGCGACGACGACGCGACGCGACTCGCGCGACGCGACGTCCGTCTCGAGATGGACGTCGCCGACCGCGGGATATTTCGTTTTATTTTTTTGTCGCGCGCGAACGCGCGCGCGTCTCGACGACGCGCGCGGACGACGCGGTGACCGACGATCGAGCCCCGATCGCGGTCGAATCGAGATCCGCGCGCGGCGGCGCGATCGGCATCCGTTCGGTCACCGCGTCGTCCGCGCGCGCGGGGTGGAGTCGAGCGCGACGCGCGACGCGCGAGTGATCGGTCGATGGCGTGAAGGTCGCGACGCGGGACGCGGGGGTGAAGGTCGCGTCGACGACGGACCGATCGCACGCGCGCATCCATCATCCATCATCCATCGACGCGACCGCCGCGCGGGGTTGTCGGTGGTGGTTGTTTTTTTATGAGTCGTGAACGGTGGTTTGGGGGGACAAAAAGAGGCATGCGTGCGTGCATGCCGTGCATGAATGAACGACTGACGTGTGTTTGGGTTTCGACGTCGCCTCTCGTCGCGCAGTCAAAGTAAAATCAGTCACAATGTCTGAGGGTAAGGAACACCTTTCCATCGTCATCTGCGGTCACGTCGATTCCGGCAAGTCGACCACCACCGGTCGACTCTTGTTCGAGCTCGGGGGTATCCCGGAGCGCGAACTCGAAAAGCTCAAGGCT
>MDTE01063130.1_pt1 | contig 25054 bp, 13 predicted proteins | sample 811231 | NCBI WGS metagenome assembly MDTE01 (sample SAMN05326651, study PRJNA326480) | marine metagenome | isolation source: seawater | place: Indian Ocean: Red Sea | collected 2010 | reverse complement strand
CCGCGCGAGTTCAATCCGTAATACGCGCGAAAAATAAAACTGAGCCCGTCGACGAGGATGAGATGCTTCTCCGGGTTCACCTCGAACGCGGACGACGACGACGACGACGAGGAGGAGGCGGCGGACATCGACACATCGCGCTCGTCATCGCTCACGCGCGCCGCGCTCGCACCGTGCGCGCCCCGGCGGTCGTGATGATGTTGATGATGATGGTGATGACGGTTTGAACTTCTCGCGGACGACGCGCGCGTCGTCGACCACGCGCGCGGCGCGGACGACGCGCGCGTCGATACCGAGCGATCGTGTCGAGCGAATCGGCGCGCGAGCGTCGGGACCGCGCGCGCGACGCCCGCGACGGCACCGCGCATGATGATTCGATTCGTCGTCGAGTGACGCGCGCGAGGATGCATCGAACGGGGACGTCACTCGCGGGCGCGGGCGCGGGCGCGGGCGCGGAGGCGGAGGCGATGGCGAACGAACTGCCGACGACGGTGATCGATTTCGTGGACGGACGCGCGCGGTTCGGGTACGCCGCGGAGGGACGCGCGGTGGGACCGACGCTGGTGCGATCGGGGACGGTGCGCGAGAAAACCTCGACGGACGGGCGCGAGGTGGCGTCGGTCGAGCGGTCGAGGGTGCGAAGCGTGGACGCGGTGGAGTGCGTCGTGCGAGACGGCGCGTACGATGGACTCGGGTGGCAGCTCGGGATGGAGGGGACGGTGGTGGCGTGCGAGGCGAGCGGGGCGACGGCGGCGACGAGGGAACGGATGACGAGAATGTTCTTCGAGGAGTTTAACGTCGCGGGGTTGGCGTTCGTTGATAGTGCGGTGTGTGCGGTGTACGCGTCGGGACGCGTGAGCGGGGTGTCGGTGGACGTGGCGGAGCAAGGGACGGATTGCGCGTGCGTGACGGACGGCTCGACGGCGACGGCGACGGCGAGACGAATCGAGGTCGGCGGGCGCGCGATGGACGAGGCGCTGATGCGGTGCGTGAAAAAGAAGCAATGCATCGATCTGGACGCCGACGTCGCGTCGGTCATCAGGCGAGAGCTCGGGAAGTGTGCGTCCACGCGCGAGGAATACGAAGCGTTGGCGAGAGGGTGTCCGACGGTGGAATGCGAGCAAGAGACGTTTAAGATGCCGGATGGATCCGTGTTGAAGCTCACGAACGAGTTGTACGAGTGTGGTGAAGCGCTGATGCCGATCGTGGATGAGATATGCGAGAGCGTGCAAAAGTTGGCGCCCGAGTTGAGACGGCTCGCACTCGACAACGTCTTTGTGCACGGCGTCGCGAGTCAAGTTTCGGGATTTGACGCGCGACTCTTGCACGAGCTCATGAGCAGTCTGCCGCCGTCCATGGCGCCGGTCATGACGAAGGTACCCGAATACATGCCTCCGACGACGTGGAGTCACGCCCCGTGGACGGGCGCCGCGCTTCTGGCCAAGGTTATCTTTTCTTCGAATCAGCACATCTCGAAGACGGACTACAACGAAAACGGGCCCGCGGTATCAAACAGAGGGCGCTGATGGAGGTAAAGCGATAGAACTATCTAGAAAATGTGTACACTGTAGTGGATGATCCGATCATCAAACATTCATTATTCACCCTCAGCTGCATATTACATGAAATGCTCGAATTAATACGATCGGCCCCACAGAACCCAGCACTTGGCTGGTTCGCCGGTGATGAAGCACTTGGTGCCTTCCTCGAGCGCGGGCTGTTCGAACGGAATGCACAGCGTCTTCGCCGCGCCGCCCGCAGATTCCGCCGTGGACTTCTTCTTGACGAGCTCTTCGCTTTCCTTCGTGTTGCACCATGGAGTCAAGATGAGCTTGCGATCGTCGAGCGCGGTGATGAAACCGTCCCAAGAGGTGAGCTTCACGATGCTTTCGTCGCGAGTCTTCTTGGCGCGTTCGAACATTTCATTTTGAATTTGTTCGCACAATTCCGCGCAACGCTTCGGAAGGTCCGCGATGCTGACAGTTTCCTTGGCGCGGTTGTCGCGGCGAGCGATGACGCAGGTGTTGTTTTCTAAATCGCGCGCGCCAAATTCGACGCGAAGCGGCACACCCTTGAGCTCCCAATGGTTGTACTTCCAACCCGGCGTGTAGTTGTCTCGCAAATCGCACTTGGATCGCACACCCACCGTCTTCAGAGCCTCGCCCATGGCGTGCGCCGTGTCTATCGTTGGAAAGAAAGAAAGGGAAGGTCAGTCATTCGTTCGGTTTGTCAAGCTTTGAAAATTTAGACCCCAAGCCATTATAACTTAGCCATGGCCCGAAGGCATCGACCAGATATTGGTAAAGGCGCCCTGGAATTTAATTTCCGACTCGTTATAAGGCGATTAAGTTCACACAAAGAACATATCGCAGGTAAGAGAGTCGTTACGAGAAAATTGCCGCGCGAAAAGTCGAAAAACGCACCATTCATCTTCGCCACGTCCTCCGCCGAGAGTTTGCTATTGGGGATAGTGATCACGACGGCTTGCACGGGCGCAACCTTCGGAGGCAAAACCAAACCGTTGTCATCACCGTGCACCATGTACATTACGCCGAGAGTACGCGTCGTGAAACCCCACGAGTTTTGCCACACGAGAGATTTGCCACCCTTGGTATCCTCGAAAGAAATGTTGAACATCTTGGCAAAGTTTTGTCCCAAAAAGTGAGACGTCGCGCCCTGCACGCCCCGGCCGCTACCGGGCACGAACGCTTCGACCGTCGTCGTGTAATCGCCGCCCGCGAACTTTTCCTTTTCAGACTTCATTCCCGGGACGACGGGACACGCCAAGTACTCTTCGTACACGCGTCGATAGAGCTCAAGGATTTTTCGCACTTCGACGTCACACTCCTCCTTGCTACTGTACGCAGTGTGGCCCTCTTGCCACAAGAACTCACGCGATCGGATGAACGGCGTCGGGTGCTTGAATTCCCAACGGACGACGTTACACCACTGGTTCAATCTCAGCGGCAAGTCTCTGTGAGAGTGAATCCAATTCGCGTAGTGCGGGTACATGACCGTCTCGGACGTCGGTCGAACCGCGATCGGGACTTCGAGATCGGTGGATCCGCTTCGCGTGACCCACGCGACCTCCGGCGCGAAGTCTTCGATGTGATCCTTCTCAGCCTCGAGTCTGCTCTCAGAGACAAACATCGGAAAATAGCAGTTTTCGACGCCGAGCTTCTTGATCTCGGTGTCGAAGAACTCCTTCAAGACTTCCCACTGCGCGTACGCCCACGGCTTTAAGATGTAGCAACCAGAGATGTCGTAGTAATCGATGAGATCGCCGGCAATGACGAGTTGCGAATACCACGCGCTGAAATCTTCGTCGCGCTTGACGGATAAACCGAGACCCGTCTCCTTCTTCTTATCAGCCTTACCCTCGCCCTTGCTCTGCGCGGGTTTCTTTTCCTTGGGTTTCTTTTCCTTGGGCGCCTTAGCCTTGGGCATGCGAATCATGTCGCACATGCGAAGCTTACCCAAGACGGATTTCACGTCGGCGTTCGCCGCCATCTCGTTGACGAATCGCACGACATTCGGAATCGCATCGCGAGCCGCCGGATCGAGTGATTTCGCGAACGCCGGGAATAAATACGCCGCCGCGAGAATGTCCGCCATCGACGGCGCGTCACCCGCCAAGTACCTCTTCTCCCCCAATCGCGCGTTCGCCTTGGCCGCCGCCGCCGCCAGCGCCTTTCGCGCCTCCTCGAACGCCTCCTCATCCATCGCCATCCCTCCCGACAGCATCACCGTCGTCGTCATCGCCGGGCCTCTCAATTCCTCCTTCACGAACGTCGTCCACGCTTCGATATCCTTCGCATCGCACGCGCTCGGGTGCGTCACGCCCGCGTTCGTCTCCGTCGCCCTCTTCGCGACCCACTCCAAGATCGCATCCGCGCCCTCGACCGTCTCCTCGTCCCCGCTCACGAGCACCGGCGGCTTCTTGCACGCACCGGTGTACTTCTTGAACAACTGCGTCGTGAGCGAGACGCCGCCGAGCTTGGCGAGCGCGCGCGCGGCGTCGCTCCCGTCGAGGTCTTTGGTGTAGAGGAGCGCCGTCCCGGGCGCGGGCGCGGGCGCGGGGAAGTCGGCGGCGATGGCGCACGCCGCCATCTTATCGTTCAGTGCGCTCGCGAGTGCGTCCATGACGCGCGCGGTCGGCGCGCGGGTGTGTGACGACGTCGGGGACGTCCCACGATGCGATGGACGAGGTCGGGTGAAAAGTGACCATCCGGGACGTCCCGGCGGGCGGCGGCGGCGGCGCGCGGGGCTCGTGTGCATGCGTGTACAAGGCTAGACGCTAACGCGACGGGAAATTTCGGGTAGATTTGACTATGTCTAAGAGCGTCGGAAGACCGTGCGCGGTGAAGGCGGCGATGGCGAGACGCGCGCCGTCGCCGTATATCTCGGTCGGATCTTCGCGAATGCTCTGCGCGAGGTACGCGCCGAACGCGGCGTCTCCGTCGGAGACGTTCGGCGCGTTCGTTTGACGCTCGACCCAGAGTAAGGCGAAGAGCTGACACAAACCTTCCTCGATGATGGGTTCTAACGTCGGGAAACCGTTGAGACGGAGGAACATGTGCATGCACTCGTGCGCCAAAATCTGCCCGGAGAGCATTCGAGGCAGACAGGAGAGGACGAGAATGGCGGTGACCTTTTGCGTCGCCGTGCGCGGGATTCGATGCTCCACGATGTCGAGGTGACCGAAAACGTCGAAGACGGATCCCGTGTTCGCGGGTTTCCACGTCGGTTGTCGATACACGGAGGACACGACTTCGACGTGCGAGACGCACATGCCGCGCACTTGCGCTGTGCGTCCGCGGTGCCACGCCTCCTCCTCGTCCACGTTGTTGATCACGTCTTGTGTGCACAAATACAGCGGTGGTCGCTCCCCGCTCGCGCCGAGAGCGCTCAAACCGAACGTGCCGAAAAAATCGATGATGTCGGCATACAACGGTTGCGCGTCCTCTCGATCCACGACGACGGTTTGCACGCACTCGAGACACAAGCGACGATCGTCAGGGAGGGCGACGTACGCGGTGTCACCTCCACCGCGTTTTTCGTATCGCCCGCACCCGTCGCACTTGGCCGTTCCGTCCACGGCGTGCTCGGGACAATACATTTCCCCCCAAAAGGAATTCGTATTGTATCGAACGTACCCGCCGCTCGAAGGAATGAAACTCGAACACACCGCGCACTTCGGTCGACACCGCTCCGCGTAGCACCTCGCGTGATACACGCGTCGCGCGCCTCCCGGTTCACCCACCATCACCCCGCCCACGGCCGCGCGACCGAAAAACGTCGACGCGTTCGACAAACTCTCGCCGCACGCGCCGCAACGCAAACACCTCAAATGCCACGTCTCTCCGCACGCGCGCACCGCGTCTCGCCGATCGCTCTCCGTGAACGTCTCTCCACACCCACAACACGCCCCTCGCCCGCTCGTCGCGGCGCGCGCGGACGCCGACGCCGACGCCGACGCCGACGCCCGACCGCTCGCCGCTCCGTCCCGCGCCTCCTCCTCTTGCAACGCCCTCGCCAGCGCTTCGTCGTTCTCCGTCGACTCTCTCTCCACCGCGCGCCGATCCGGACGTAAGAAGGTCTCCCCCAGCGCCTCCCTCGCGCGCGCGCGCGCCTCCACGACGCCGACGTCGTCGCTCGCGCGTCCATCGATGAATCGAATCCGCGCCGCCTCATCCGCCCTCGCCGACGCCATCGCCGCGCGCCCGACCGTGTGCCTCGCCGACGCCGACGCCGAGGACATCGACGATATCCCCGCGTCCCTCTCGCGCGTCTCCCCATCGCTCGCGCGCGAGAGATGGCTCCCCATGAACGCGACCGTTACGACGCGCCGCAGTCTCGCGCGCGCGCATGTTCGCGCGAACGCTCGCCTCGGCGTCGCGCGTCTGCGCCCGCGCGCCTCGCGCGACGACGACGACGACGACGACGACGCTCGAGACGACCCGCGTCTCCTCGAACCGCGACGCACCTCGCGCGCGCGCCTTCTCGAACGCCGATGACGCGCCCGCGATGGAATTCGACGACGGCGCGCGCGTGTTCGCCCCTCCCGGATTCACGCGCGTGCTCTTCGCCGAGTGCGGATTCGGCGCCGATCAACACGGACAGCGAGCGACCAAGGCGGCGACGCGGGCGTGTCGAAACGCCATCGAGTTTAATTCGATTCCATCGATTCGCGAATTGGTCCCGGGGGGCTACGCCGGGATGAAGATTCACGTGCATCTCGGCGTTCCGGAGGGATTCGACGTCGATGTCGAGAAAGTTCGCGAGGTGTTTCCGTACGGTGAGGTGACGAGCGTGGATGTGGACCGAGGGGGGTTGAAGACGAGATCGTGGATCGAGTTGCCGGCGCAAGGGGACGACGGGGACGATTTCATCGTGTGCGTGGCCAACGTGAGCGTCGGGTATTGAAAACGTGACGGTTTTTTACGCGTCGAACGGTGGTGCGCGCGGTGAGTCGTGGACGTGGACGTCGTCGATATCGTCGTCGGCGAAGATGTCGTCGTCGTCGTCGTCTTCTGAAAACGCGTCGTCGTGAACGTCGTCGGGGACGTCGCGCGCGTCTCGGTTTTCGTCTTCGTCTTCGTCGTACGCGTCTCGAGGCGGATCCATTCTCGCGACGTCGACGTCATCCTCGCGCGAACTGCAATACGACGACGGTGAGGAATACGACGAGGCGATCGAGTGTCTCGGCGCGCGCGCGTGCGTCTCGCGCACGCGAAGATTGGACATGATTTGATCGATGTTTGACCACGAGGCGGCGCTCTCGTCGACGTCGTCTTCGCGCGCGGGCGCCGAGTCGTACGTCTCACGAAGCGCATCCGGCGACGACGGCGCGCGTCGACCGAACGCCACCTTGATCGGTGCACGAACCGCCGCGTTTCGCTCCCGCACGCGACTCGCTTCGCTCAACGCGTCGTACACGGCGGGATCTTGACTCGGAATGACGGTGTGCGCCGTCGCGCGCACCCCCGGCGGAAAATCGCACTCGCGAGGAATCACGATGGCTTGTTTCGGACCTCCATCACCGTCCGACCCGCACCACGTCTGCGTCTGCGTGTCCCCTCGCAGTGTGAAAATCTTACGCACGAGACACTCCCCTCGAACGACGATGGAATCGATCGATTTATACGCCGCGCGCTCGCTCGCGAAACACACCGGCACGAGCTCCACCAACGGGAGCAATAAATTCACCCACTCTTCCCTCGGTAAATTCCTCAGCGGCACCTGACAGTGCAACGGCGTCCCCCGCACGTCCGTGAACGACGAGCTAAACACCAACCGCCGTCTCGTCTCCCCGGCGTCTCGCACGCACACCTCCACCGAAAAGCTCGCCCCCGCCCCCGCGCGCACCTGCGCGCACACGATGGGCTGCGTCGCCCCGATCGCGCGTCCGTCCTCCCCTCGCGTCAACGCGCGTCCTCGCACGCGCGCGACGTACCCCCTCGCGCGCGCGTCGTACGTCGTCCCACCGCCACCGCACCACACCGCGCGCGACGCCATCGACGACGACGACGAACGCGTCGACCCGGACCCGCGCGCCATGGTCGCGCGCCGGTGCGTCTTCGCGTCGAAGAGATCCACGTGCGCCCCTCCTTGAAACGTCTCGAACGTCGACATATCGGGACGCACGAACGACGCACAAAAATACCCCGCGTCGATCGCGCGCGTCGCAGTCTCGCGATCGCCCTCGCGGTCGCGTCGACGCGTCGACGAGGACTCGAATCGCCGAATCACACCCATCGCGTTGACCTTGACCGACGCGGGGCATACACCCGCGTGTGGTCTCAGATGGACCACACCCGGACCGTAGGCCCCGCGCGGGGCCCCAGGGGGAACGATGTTTTGAAACGTGTCTGTCGAGTCGCGACGCGCGATGACGCGACACACGCCGACGCGCGCGCGACGAGGCGCGACGAAAATCGTCGAGCGCGTACCGGTACATACGGTCGACGCGGTCGCGCGGTCGAGGACTCGGTGTGCGTCGTGGCATTCATTCATTCATTCGCGCGACGCGAAAGGCGCTGGATTTGTGATTTTTGAAAAATCAAGCGTCATCCATCGTTCCGTCGTTCCGTGAGGGGTGCGTCGAAGGAACGGACGGACGGACGGAAACGATGGGGGACGAGGGAACGGCGCCGTCGGAGTCGTTGACGACGATCGCGCCGTTGCAGTTGCGGTTCGAGGATATCTCGGTGCACTCGCCGGGAGTGTTCGCCAAGTCGGATGCGATGAAGACGCTGCGCGAGGCGCCGGACGGCGTCGGGTTTCGCGCGGCGTTGAAAGAGTTGAATCAGACGGAGGAATCGTTCGCGAAGATTTTGTCTCAGGCGCGGGAGAAGAGTCTTGGGAACGGTGATGGGGATCTGGAGCGAATCAAGGCGCAGATTAAGCGGTTAAAGTTTGGGACGATTGAGCTGTCGACGGAGCAGGCGTTTTTGAAAGCCGTGTTGGAGTCGCGACCGTTGCCTAAGGACGCGCCGACGGAGAGCGAGGGGTTCAAGGCGTTGCAACAGCGATTGAAGAATCTCACGAGTGAAAACGAGCGACGCGCGGAGGAGATGGAGCGCGAGATTGAACGGCTCGGCGAGGAGTATGAGACGTTTCGCGTGGAGCACAAGGCGTTGACAGAGGTCGTAGAGGAATTGCAAACGTTGGAGGCGGAGGCCGCCGCCGCGGCGTGGGAAGCCAAGGCTGGTGAGGCGTCCGTGAGCGATGCGGACAGAGCCAAGTCGAAAGAGGAACTGCAGCGCGAGCTCGAGACGCTCGACGCGGAGCTTCGCGAGGTGAACGTGCAGTTGAGCGAAAACCAGAGCAAGGCGGGGGCGCTGAAGACGCAACTCGAACCGGACGAGAGTGCGATCGATCAGATCAACGCGCAGGCCAAGTATTTGATTGGTATTTCCAAGGCGGCGGCGAGAGAGGCGGAAATGTCCGCGCAGATTGCCGAGGCGCAAGAGGCTGTGATGGAGCAAACCAAGTTGTTGGTCGCGCTGCAGGGCGTGGAAATCATGGCCATCGAAGAGAACGCGCTCGTGCTGAAGATTCACACGCACTTGCCGTCGACGCCAGAGTTCGCTATGGAAGGCGCGCCCCCGCGCGGACCGAGCTCCACCACGCACACGGTGACTTTGCACTTGATGAAGGACAGCGCGAGATTAGCGGGCGCCACGCTCGAGCCGTCGGACACGCCCATCCTCGACATCATCGAAGAGGCTGCCGGTATGCCCGTGCTCGCTCGCGCCTTGGCGGAAATCAGACTTCGCATAGCCGCCACCGCGCAGCGCGCCGAGGCGCTCGCGGCGGCGGCGGCGCGAACCGCGCTCAGATGGAGCAGCGGAGAGTCTTTGGTTCGCGCGGCGCTTCCCAACGGAGCCGTCGCTGTTTTCGACATTCCGTTCGAGTGGCCGACGCGAGGTGCGAACATTTCGCTCGTCAACGTCGAGATGGTTCCTCCGCAAGTGGCGCAACTCGCCGTCACCCGCCTCATGACGAAGAACCTGAGCGGCGTCGGCGAGGCGCTCGCGGCGACGAGCGAGGCATTGAAGAACCAATCGTGAACCGCGACGCGTGTACTCTCAGAACCTGTGTAATAGTTGATGGAAATCGTCGCGACGACTAAGACGTCACACTACAAAAATCTCTAACATAGTTTACCATCGAACGGCGCCTTTCTTTTTCGGTTTCGGTTTCGGTTGACCGCCGCCCCCGCCGCGACCGCCTCCTCCACCGCGACCGCCTCCTCCACCGCGACCGCCTCCTCCACCGCGACCGCGACCGCCGCTGGGACCCTCCGCGCGCGCCGCGAACGCAGGCATCGCCGCTCGGTCGCCGCCGTCCGTGCGCCCACCGCGATCCGGCACGGCGCCCATGATGACCTTTTTCACCGCGCTCTGCAACCCTTCGCTTCCGGCGTTCACTTTAATCCCCGCCATGGCTAAATCGGCGTATCGAGCGTCGCACACGTCGTCCATCGTCACCTCGGACGTGACGTGAAGATCGGTCACCACCTTTCTCGCGAACTCTTCGCGCACCTCCTTGAGCGCGTGCAGCCGTGGACTGTAACAAAACGACGTCGTCGTCACCTGCGCCCGATTCACCACCATCTCCCGTCTCGCCTTGTACTCGGCGTGCAGCGCCTTCTCCACCTCTTCGATCATCTCGCGCTGTTCACTCGTCCAACTCGCCGCGTTCAGCACCTTGTGCGTGTGATTCTCTGGCAATTCCTTCAACAAAGCCTCCGCGCGCGTCGTCGCCGCGCGCAGCGCCTCCGCCGCCGACGTCCCGTCCTCGCCCGACCACCCGGCCCGCAAACGCTCCAACGCGCGAGTCGCGCGCTCCGACGTCTCATCCACCTCCATCACGTCCGCCGCCGCGTCACCGTCCCCCACCGCGCCCCCACGCACGGTTTCCTCTCGCTCTCGCGTCGCCGTCTCCACCGCTTCGAGCTGCAGCGTCGTCGCGCATCTCCGCAGCGCGTCCACGCACGCGTCTCGCGCCGAGACCTCCCCCCGCTTCGCCCGATCGAACACCTCACGACAACGCACCGCACGCTTCCGTCCGAACCCTCCGCGCTCGAGCGCGTCCGCGCACGCGCGTCCACAAATCGTCAACGCCCTCGCGCCGGCGGCGGTCACGTCGCCCGTCCTCGCGTCGCACGCGCGCGTCAACGCCTCCGCGTCCACGCTCGCGACGTCGACGACGCCGCAATCTTCCAATCGCTCGAGCGCGTCCACCGCGACGTCGATCGCGGACGACATGGCGCGACGCTCTGACGCCCTCGATGCGATTCGACGACGAAACGCATCCTCAGATCTCGGCGCGCGCGAACGATGAGCGCGACGGTGGGCACGCGCAAAGAGCGGCGAGACGCGGAGATCGAACACCTGGCGTACGCGCTGCGAGGAAAGGAGGGACCGGAGACGCGAAGCGCCAAGCTCGGGGACAATCGGGTCGATTTCATCCGTGGGAAAGATTTCTTCGCCGCGCTGGGCGAACGCGATGACGTCCTCGATGAGCACGCGATGATCGATGGGAAGGAGCGAGAGGCGTGCGAGAAGGATCCTGAGCGAAAGGCGCGGGTGACGGAGGATCGCGTGCGTCACATCGGACAGGTGTTGTTGCAGAGAGGATATCTGATTCGGTGCGAGCGAGAGATTAAACACGCGAGAAAGGGACGGGTGAAATTGGTCAAGTTTCCGCATTATCTCATGCGCACGCGGGATCAGACGTTCGTGAAGGATGCGTTCTATGCGTGGACGTATCAACCGCCGATGAGCTGGACGAGCGTGATGCTGAGCGGGTTGTTCGCGCTCTTCGTGGTGGCGATGTGTTTGTTCCCGTTGGCGCCGATTTGGTTTAAAAAGGTGATCCTGTACGTGTGTTTAGCCATTCTGGGAACGTTCGCGGTTGTCTTCACGGTGAGGACGGTCGTGTTCGTCGCGGTGTGGATCGTGTCCGGCGAACACTTTTGGATCTTGCCCAACCTGACGGACGACGAGATTCCAATCAACGAGATTTTCTCTCCGCTCTTCGCGTTTGATAAACACGCGAAAAAGATTGGTTTGGTGCAGCGCTTCGTCGGTTTGACCATAGGAAGTGCGGTGGTGTACGGATTATACAGCGTCGCGCCGGAGACTGGCGGGGCGGTGGCCAATCTGAACAGGGCGCACGATTCCATCCTGGACTTGTTCAACCTCAAGGATGGACCGAAGAGTTTGGGCGGCGGCGCGAACGCCACGGGTAATCTCACCGCGAACGCGACAAACGGAACGGAGACGCCGCTCGTGGAACAGAACACGACGGCGCAGGAAGACGTCAACGCGACGAACGCGACGGTGATTCCGAGCCTCGACGAAATTCTCGCCGAGGTCGGCGAAGAGGACGACGAAGACGCCGAACAACCGACCGAGGCACCGACGCGCGAGGAACTTTAGAGTGGACGACGACACGCGTTTAATGAATACTTTGCGATTGTTTTTATTTCATCAAATTCAATACTGAACGAATCCCAGAGCGTCGCGCACGTCGCGAAGCGTCAAGTTGGCGACTTCGTTTGCGTTGTCGGCGCCTCGCTTCAAGACGCCGTCCAAGTACCCCGGCTCATCCATAATTTCCTTGTACCGACCTTGAATCGGCGACAAGTGATCGATGACGGCGTCCGTGAGTCGAGGCTTGAAATCGCCCCAACGCATCGATCCGCACTCGGCGAGGACTTCCTCTTGCGACAGCCCGGTGCAGAGTTGGTACATGGTGAGAAGGTTGTTCGATTCCGGTCGTTCCGGGTTACCGAATTCCAAGCCCTCAAACGCGTCCGTCTTACACCTCTTGATCTTCTTCGCGATCTCATCCGGGGTGTCCAACACGTTGATCCTAGATCCCTCCGCCGGATTCGACTTGCTCATCTTGGACGCCCCGTCCGTCAGCGACATGACGCGTCCGCCCTCCTTGGGCGTAAACGCCTCCGGCACCAACAACACGTCACCGCCTCGGTTACGACCGCTCGGCGCCTTACCCTTACGCTTCTTCCACTTCTTCCCACCGTATAACGAATTCACTCGTCCCGCGATGTCTCTCGTGAGCTCCAAGTGTTGCCTCTGATCCTCCCCCACCGGCACCACATCCGCCTTGTACAATAAAATATCCGCCGCCATGAGCACGGGATAATCCAACAATCCCACGCTCACCTCCTCCCCAGCCTTTCTCGCCTTTTCCTTGAACTGAATCATCTTCTCCAACCACCCGATCGGGGCGACGCAATTCAACAACCAACACAACTCGCTGTGCGCCGGCACGTGACTCTGCACGAAGACGTTCGCCTTGTCCGGGTCCACCCCGGCGGCTAAATAAATCGCCGCGCTCGTCCTCGTCGACGCCTCAAGACTCGCGGGATCGTGTCCACCGGCCGTGATGGCGTGTAAATCAACCACGCAGTAAAACGCATCGAAATCATCCTGCAATTTCACGTAATTTCGAATGGCGCCGAAATAGTTCCCCAGGTGGATCGACCCCGTGGGTTGCACCCCGCTCAACACGCGTTTCCGTCGCGTCGGCGTCGCGTTCGAGACTCGAGCGTCCGCGTCCGCGCTCGCGGACCGCGTCCGCGTCGGCGTCCGCGTCGTCGTCGTCGCCGCGCGCGCGAATCTCGGCGGCGGCGTCGACGGCGCGCGCGCGGCGGCCGGGACGCTCGGGGACGGTCGAACGCGTCCCGCGCGCGCGCGCGCCTTGGTGGACGGACACGCGCGCGCGGCGCGCGCGACGATTTTACTGAGCATGCGCGCGCGCTCGACGCTCGCGCGCGCGACGTCCTCGGCGTCGACGCACCGAAAACTGACGTCAGAGACGTCACCGCAGAGCCATGCGCTCGGACGACGCGTCCGGGACGCTCGCGCTTCGCGCGCGCGGGCGGGAGAGGGTGGCGAGGGCGAGGGAGACGGCGACGAGCGCGCGCGTGCGTCGACGAGACGCGCGAGACGAGGGGTGGAGGCGCGAGACGACGCGCGAAGAGGGGCGATTCGATGACACGGGTGACGACGACGACGACGACGAGGGCGACGACGTGAGCACGTGGACGCCGACCGTCATGTGGCGCGCGCGCGTGGTGCTGGTGCTCATCGATTGGACGGTGACGCTGGTGCGAACGGTGGTGCGCGCGAGACGAGCGGGCGGGGACGGTGGGCGACGGCGACGACGCGGCGACGGCGACGACGCGGCGACGAGACGCGCGGTGAGCCGGGATGACGCGGTGGAGACGAGCGCGCTCGTCACGGGATGGAGTTCGGGTCTCGGGCGCGCGACGGCGATGCGTTTAGTGCGAGAGGGGTACGCGTTGGTGGTGCCGTATAGGTTGGGAGGTTTCGACGCCGCCGCCGCGTTCGCGAGCGCGTGTCGACGCGCGCGGGCGAATTGTCGCGTGGAATTGGTCGGACCGTTGTGTTTAGAGCGCCAGAAGGATATCGATGCGTTTTCATTGCGCGCGTTGCGTCGACGCGGGATGGACGTGCGCGTGATCGTGCACTGCGCGGCGGCGTTTTCGACGCTCGGAGAGTCGAGTCGAACGGCGACGGTGAATTTTCATCACTGCGCGCGCTTGACGGAGGCGTTGGTGCGCGAGATGATGATGGATTTGAAGGAAGAGGCGCACGCGCGTGTCGTTTTCGTGGGATCGTTCGTGCATCAGTGCGAGACGGCGCGTCGATTGGGTGTCGATGCGTTTGAAGAGTGGGTGTCGACGAGCGCCGCCGACGCGTCGAATGGACGATACAATCCGGCGATCGATTATACGTGGAGCAAGGTGGCGATCAGCGCTTACGCGGCGGCAAAACACGAGGAATGGTTGAAAACCACCGGTGGGCGCGTGCAGGCGGTGTTGGTGGATCCAGGTCTCGTGGACACGCGTCTCACCAGAGAGTGGCCCACGGCGTTGCAAACGCTCTTGCGCGTCGGCGGCGCGTGTCTCGGTCTCATGCAAACTCCCGAAAACGCCGCGCGAGGCGTCGTGGACGCCGTGAATCGCACATTTGATGAGTCTTCCACGACGTGTCCGCACGTGTACGGACCCAACGGCGCGCTCTTGGGGGATTCGATGTGGATGCAAGACGCGAGAGTTCGACGCCTTGTCGCGGCGAGCTCAAACGAATAGTCTAGAAGTAGTGCGAATGCGGTAAATCTAATGTACAAAGAATGTCTAATCTTTCGTGCTGAATTCGAACATCACTCTCGTCGCTGATGCCGACAGACTCTTGAGCTGTAAACGCAATTTACTCGTGAGTTTGTACACGAGCGACAATTCGGTGCGCATCTCGTCGGCGTCGAGGTTTCGACTGAGCGTCGCCTGTAAAGAGTCACCGAACGCGATCTCAGCCTCGGAACCGAGACTGAACGAACCGGTGTTGCTGAATGGATCTAAATCTGGATCGAGGGAGAGTAAACCAGGAAGCGATGGCGCCGCGGTCAATCGCCATCTCGCCTTGCCGACGTTACCGCCGGCTTCAATCTTCGGCATGAGCGACGCCAACGTCGTCGACGCCAAGTTGCTGAATGCGATTTTACCATCTTGTTCGAGCAGAGACTCCACGAGCTGACCCTCGAAAATTCGCGCAGCTTCGCTTGGAGAGAGCGCGGCGTCGCCCTCGCCCGGCGTGGTCTGCGCCGAGGAGGTGAGAGTGAGATTATCCGTCCACCGAGACGCCGGACCTTGAATCAAAGCGCGAATATCCGTCCCGAGAAAGGAAATGTCAACGTACGGATCGAGACCTTGTTCGGGGGAGAAGACGACGCGATTGGGGTGATCACGATCGAGTCTGACCTGCGTCGCCACCAGGTTGACGTCACCGCGATCGAATTGCAGTAAACCACTCGGTCGAAGCGCGCCGGGATCGACGGGGCCATCGAGGGTGAGTTCGCCGCTCACCCCGAAATTGAGTACGAATGGATACACCACCGACATTTCGGGACCCACGACGAGATGAAGACCCTTCAAACGCAAGTTTTGCAGTTTTTCGAGGTTCTTCTCGTTCATGAGTTCGTTCTCCACGAGGGCTTCGGATTCTCCGTGATTTGGATCATTGGCGCGCGCGGCGCGTTCTAAAATCCCGGCGAGGACGCCGCGAGAGTCGCGCTCGCCCGAGAGCACGCCGGGCTTCCCTTGTTGACCGAGATCGTCGACCGGGGGTGCTTGCTGTTGGACGAACGCTGTGCCTCGAGAGAATCGCACGTCGCCGCTCAGTTCCGGCGCGGTGACGGTTCCCTTGGCCACCATGCCCGCGTTCAACTGACCGCTGTACACGTTTCTCGCGCGAATGTCAAGACCGTCAATCTTAATCTTCACGCCGCCCTGCGTGTCGGCGCGCGCGACGAGGCCCTCCCACGTCTCCCCGCCGGCGCTGCGGTTGGGTTTCAGCAGCGGCATCGCGCCCTTGATTTTGACGACACCCTTGCCGCTCTTCGCCTCGATGTCGTCGGCGTAGAGCGTGTTGCGTTGTACGCGCACGGTGGCGTTGACGGGGTAAATTGGTCGAGCGAGCAACGGCGATAAGATTCGAGCCTTTCTGACATCCATCACGCCGTCGAACACAGGAGCCGCGGGGGTGCCGCGAACGTGGAGCGAGAGATCCGCGGCGCCGCTTTGCCATTCCGCGATCTCCGGGACGAACGCCGTGAGGAGTGTCACGCCGTGCTCTCGCACTCTCCAATCGACGGCGAGGGACTGATCGATCGCCTCGGGAAGAGGCACGGCGCCAGCGATTCTGAATATTCCGGATCCGACGGCCGGCACGGCTTCGCCTTCGAATTCGGCACGTCTAGCCTCGTTCAATTCCGCGCTCAATTCGGCGTTCTTGAGTTTGACGTTGCCAATTTTGCCGTCTCTGAGATGCATGAGGAACTCGCCCTCGGGAGAAGTTACCGAACCGCCGAGATGTCCTTGCACGAGGAGGTCGCCGTCGACTTTCGGGAAATCGCTCATGTCCTGGTCCGGCAACATCGGTCCGACGAAAGCGCCGAGTAGCGGCGCCGGGAAATCTCGGACCGAGAACGTCGCATCCTGACTGGGACCGCCGAGGGCACCCGACACGGAAAGACTCGCCGCGTCAGACGAAACTTGTAAGTTTTTCAGTTTCAATCCTTCGCTGGAATTGGCTTCGCCTTGCGCTTGAACGCGCTCGACCTGGTACGGTCCCCACTGCCAGTCGTTTCCTGCGACGTCGAACAAAACAGTCTCTGTCTGGTCCAACGCGCTTTCGTCATCTGCCATGGTTTTACCACCCCCGGTCGCCTGAATGACGCCGTGCCAGCCACCCTTCAAGTCTTGCAACCCGGGCAACGTTTTTACCTGTTCGCTTTCTTCGGTAGAGGCATCGCTCTCGGCGATGGGCTCGCTCTTCTGCTTAACGCTCACGTCATCGACTTGTCTCGCCAAGTCGACGATGGCATGACCCGTCTTCTCTACTCCCTCAAGGAACGCTTGCTTCGCCCGTCCGTACTCTTCCGGCGTCGCGCCTTTTCTGATGTCGGTTAACAGACGCAGCACTGGTAGCATCTCTTCAATGTCAGCCTGAGGAACGGCGAGTCGGAAACGCCAAGTGCCGGAGACGTCTGAATTGAACTCCGTCGCGTATGACTGCAACTCGACGCGAGGTTTGTCGATTTTATCCTTGTCGTTGACTCTGATGGGCTTGACCACGTTGCGAGCCGAACGGAGAACCGATTTGATCGTTTTCGCTGCGGCACTCGGTTTCGCTTTCGGAGCGAGCTCGGATGATTCCTCGACGGTTGCCATCACCGGATCGAGCGACGCTTCGTCCTCTTTCGGTGTCTCGGTGGCTTCGTCAACCGTCGGCGCTTCCTCGTCTTCAACCAGTGTGTCGACCGCTTCTTCGGATGGATGCGTTATGTCTGTGATTTCCATAGGCTTTGGCTCGTTGAGTTCTTCGTCAACCATTGGTTTCTGATGATCCATCGGGTCGACCACCACAGAGCTTTCATTCTGCGTCGGCGCGGGAATCTGTGGTTTTACTTCCTCGATAACCTCGCGCTTGCTCGAGGATCGTTTGGTGCCGACGTTTCGTGCCAACTGCTTCACTCGATTGGTGACGTTATTGACGAACGCTGGACGGCGGACGCGCAATCGCTTCCACAACTTGTGTTCGGCGACTTCCGTCGGCGGTTCCTCGTGAGGCAAAACTTCGACCGGTTGGGCGACGACTGGTTCCTCTGGAACGTCGGCGACGACGGCATCGGTCGTTGACTTTTCCTCCGCCTCTGTCTCGACGGCTTCGACCTCTTCGGCCACCACGCGCGGTCCCGGAAGCGAGTCCCAAATTTCATCGTGCAACGCGTAGTCGCCGTCGGCGTCGTATTGCGACTTGGACTGCTTCAACGTCGCGCGTTCGAGACTCACGATGCGATCCGCCCAAGACGCGTCCGCCTCTAACAAATCACCAGAGATACCGCTCAATCTGGGTTGCTTCACCTGCACGCTACCTTCACCGACTCTTTCGCGTAAATCAATCCTCGCGCTCGCCGCTTCGACTTTACCGCGCAACGACGCGATTTCCAAGTCGTCCAGGAGTAAACCGGCGACGTCCAAACTACCGGCATAGTCGTCAACATCCGCGGAGATTTTGAGATTGTTTCGTCGAATGTTAATCGCGGACTTGCCACCGTTTTCCACGGACGTTTCGAGCAATTCATCGGATCGATTCTTGGCGCGTAATTTCAAACCGGATTCGGAAACGGCGAGTTTACCGCTCATCTTCGGCGCGAATTCCAACTTGTTCAAGCGCAAGTTGTCCAACTGCATTTGACCCGAAAAAGATGGTAACGCGTCTTCGATCTCTTCGTCGTTGCTGTCTCTGGGAGCCGAAAACTTTCCCTTGACACGGGCGCGCCCACCCAATCGAAGACGCACGCGGTCCGGCGTGTCCGTCGCCTCTTCGGGCGTGATCCACGCAGCGACGTCGGCTCCGTTCAGTAAAACGTCAGCCTCGGCGTCCGTGACCTTAGGTTTACCGAGCGCGATCGCCTCTTCCACGGTGACGGCCTTCAACTGTTCGAGAAGAGGCTGAAACTGCGTCGCGACGGACGCCTTCATCTCAATCTCGGGCGACTCGACGTTCGTCGTCACGCCGTCGCGCGTAATGGTGACCTGTCCCTTGTACTCGTCATCCTCGAATGTCCAGTTCGCCTTGAGCACCGGTTCGGAGAGCGCGCCTACGAACGTTCCCGCGACATTCGCCGGCGACGACGGACAGAGACGATCGAGCCAAGGCGGCGCCTCGTCACGGGAGAATCTCTTCGCTATCTTCAAAAAATTGAGATCGACGCCGCTCCCCTCGACGTCGAGCGCCTCGGGATCGTACAGGGCGTCCGGCTTGATGGAAATCTTACCGGACCCGCGTAATTTACCACCATCGACGGGCACCGCTTCAGCGCTGTGTAAAGAAAAGACACCCTTCTTGATCTCAGCGCTGAACACGGCGTTCGCCGACTTGAACGGCACGCGATCGTACGCGCCCACCGCCCCTTCGCTCTCCGCTGTGACGATCGACTCCTCGGCCCACGCGGCTTCGGTTCCCGGATTTTGCTTCTTGATATCCTCTGTCGTCGGTTCCGTCGTCTCGGCTCTGCCCGTGAACACCGGGGACTCGAGAGGACCCGAACAATACAAGAATCCTTTGACGCTCCCCGCCACCGGGCGCGGCAACGGACGCACGCCCAACGTTTCGCGTAAATCGTTCACTTCGACCGGACTCACTTGTGCGCTGAGTCGATACTCTCCGGCGGCGGAGTTCAAGTCTAAATCGCCAGTCACGGTGAGAGGAATGTGTCCAAAGTGACCTTCACCGCCGTGAATGTACATTCGCTGGCCTTCGAAGACTAAATCGACGTCGGTATCCGCAAAGTCATCCGTCGAGTCGAAGAAGTGGAACCACAGCTGTTTACCCTTCAGTTGACCTCCAAAGTCCGGAAACGTCCACGTCGCCGGGCTGTTACACGTGAGACGAACTTCTCCATCCAAGCGACCTCCTCGAATGTCGATTGGAAGGGACGGAATGACGCGCTCGAGCACTGACGCACTCGCGTTGTTGAGCTGCGCACGAACCTTGAGATCTGGGTACTGTTTCGCGCGGAAACTTCGTTGCGCCGGAGGCGAGATCGATGCAAAGACGCGAATCTGACCTCCGTTCGTGCCCCGCTGTATTTCGGACTCTAATGATTTGCGTTCCGCAGAGGTTTGCCCCATGCGCAAATTGCGCACCGGATCCGGCGCAAGCATAGTCGTCGGACGTTTGGTCGGAGGCGTTTCCCTCGTCTCTGGCGCCATCGTCAAATCTATGTCAACTTTTCCCACGTGGTTAATCACGGCTTTTCCGTGGAGATTCCTCAGACTCCGAGGTTCAGAGTCGCCGACAATGTGTAATTTCGCGTTCCCACGTTCAAGTCTAACGACGCGCAACTCAACAGAAGGCGCGCTTTGCTTCTTTTTGTTCGGTCCCGTGCTCGGTGCAAGATTCAAAACGGGTCGTGAACTTAAAGGTTTCGTATCTTCTGGGTACCCGAACCATGAATTGTTGGCGCACTGTCGAAGCGTCGCGTTGACACCATCGAGGCGCACCTCTGTCACCAATTTGCGTCGCAAGATAGAGCGCAGAATGTTATAAGAAATTTTCACCGAGTCTACCTCCACGATGCTCTTTTCAGTCTCAGCGGGGCCGAGCACGACTGGGCCAACCTCGAGAAATTTACCGAAACCCAAGACACCCATGAATGAAAGACTCTTGCACCTTCCCACCCGCACCGGACGTCCAATCGCCGAGCTCGCCAGGTCGCCGATCATCGGTAACCGAGGACTCACGAAAGCGGGCCCGACGATGTAATGAAACGCTGCGGACATGACCGCGGAGATCGCTAACACCCACTGAGCAGATCGTTTCAATTTTGAGCTCCAACGATACAGCAATTCGCGCCACACGGCGGACAACGCCGTCGACATCGCCGCGCTCCATTCGTCCAACGTGATCGGCCCCGTGCCGCGCAACGCATCTGCTGTCACTTTAGCCAACGCCATGGCTTCACTCGCGACTTCAACAGCGGCCTGATCGACGCCATCCTTGCCCGAAGTCGTCGTCGACGCTGTCTGAACGCGACTCGTTCGAATGTTATCCAACACGTCCGCCGCGTCTTGACGGACTTTCCGTAGCGCCTTCTGCGCGTACGACCGCTTCGGACCCGCGCCGCGACTCGGCTCAACCTTCTTACGTATCGTACCGCTCGTCATGCCGGGAGGCTCCGCCTTCGGCTGGCGCCGAAGTCTCACCGTGCCGCTCGGTCCGTCTCCGTCCTTCCCTATCACAGCCTTCCCACTATCGAGAATCATCTTCGACGATCCCTTCGCGTCGACCGTCTCGCGCTTCGCATCATCGCCCGCCTCCGCTTCCTGCGCGCTCGACGTGGACGCGCCGGCGCCTTCTCGACGCTCCGCGCTCGCCGCCGAGGACTCCGAGACGTTCGCGTCCTCCCCTCGAGAACTCGTCCTCGTCGACGCGTCCGACGTCGACGAATCATCGTTTGACGACGGCGTGGACGCACTCGACCCCGTCGACGCCTCTTCGTTTGATCGCGCGCCCTCATCGCCGTTCTCGCCGTCGTCGCTCGCGAAAGATCCAGAGACGCTCAAACCGCCTCGTCTTCCCGGACCGCTCGGCGCACGGCGAACCCGACATCGCACGCCGTCGAGGCGCACACCGCACGCAAACAGGCTCCTCCGCGTCGTGACCGCGTATCTCGGCTCGGGCGCCGCTCTCGCCGACGCGAGCGTCGACGACAACATGAATGCGCTGGAGGCTCACCCGCGCGCGCTCGCGAGCGCCGGCGCCAGCGCGCGCGAACGTCGACCGCGCCGACGCCGACGACGCGCGCGACGGACGCGTCGCGTGCGTGTCTCCTCCGGGCGTCCGCCGAGACGTCCGAACGACCGTGCCGTCGCGCACCGCGCGCGCGCAACTCTGAGGACGCGAACGGCTCAATCCGCACACCGTCGCGCTTCGCGCCGTGCCGTCGACGACGCGCGCGAGAGACGCCGAGACGACGCGTCGGACCGGCGAAGGGGATGGTCATCGCGTGAGACGTCGACGTCGGTCGTCATGCGCCCGGACGACGCCGCGCGCGTCGAGGATGTCGACACGCGGCGAGCGGTCGAGGTGGTCGAGGCGAAGATGAAAATCATCGACGACGGCGTGGAGGCGGCGCGCGCGCTCAAGCGCATGGCGGAGGAGACGCGCGCGCGCGTCGAGGAGCTCTCGTCGATGTTCGCGAGGCGGAAAGACGATCCGGAAACGGCTGGGTTGTCCGAGCTCGAAAAGTTGTTACGAGACGCGAGAGAGGCGTCCGAGCCGGGCGCTCGAGCGACGCGAGCGATCGAGACCTTGGAGCGAGATAAGACGAAATTGTTTGCGACGTGGGAGACGTTGACGACGCTGGACGTGGATCTGTGCGCGATTCGCGCGGCGTTGGCGAGGGTGGGACAAAGGAAACGAGGCGTCTTTGACGACGAAGAGTTTGAAAGGGTTGACGCCGCGTGGATGACGTTTGAGGCGATCATGTGGAACAGCGTGCGGCAGAGTATATTAGCGGGAGAGCCCGGGTCACGGGATTTAGTCAGAGCCGTGCGCGTCGTCGCGGAACAAGAGGTGCTCGATGAAGAGTTTGAGCGTGACGCGGTGGCGTTCGAGCCGGAAATAGACGTGGTGACCAATAAAGTCATCAACGTAGCACCGCCCGAACCGAAGCGATGGAAGACAAAAGTATTTGCAGAACTATCGAGCGCCGTTGAGGCTCGACTGGCGCTCATCGCCGAAGGTTTCACGGGATTAGATGAGAAGGAGAGCATAGAGCACGTTCTCAGTGCTCTCGACAAGAGTTTGGTTTCGTTGGCTGATATGTACGATTACACCATTCCAGCGTTTCCACCAGAGTGGCGAGTGTTCGACGTGGTTGTCGCACCGACGTTTCACGCGGGTATATGTGATTTGCTCGTTCGTCTGAGCTCGAGCGAGAGTACTTCAAACGGAGACATGGTGGCGACTGTCGAATGGTCCGAGCATTATTTCAACGCCATTCAATCTCTAGGATTAGACATAGAAACGACGGACGATGTGGAGCAGAATGACAGCGAACCCCTCGAGACAGTCAATGAAACGGAGACACCGCCCTTGCCATTCCCGGTGGGTTTGTCCACAGTCATAGAGACGTACTGCGACAGACTGAGAGTCACCGTATCGAATTGGATGCATAACCTGTGTCGAATCGCCGTCTCCAGGCCACCGAAAGAGGACGGCTCGGGTAAGATTTGGACGCCCAGTGATATGGAATTCTTTCGTCTCGTGGCTGATCAAATGGTGATAGCCATCAACACGCGCTCGAGCGTGTTCGTGCGTCAGTGCGGCGGGGGCGCCGCCGAGATGATAGGCGATTACGCGAGCGCGCTCGCGGAGAGACTCGGAATGTCCGTCATGATGTCACCGGTGAGACCACACTCGCGCTCTGGCCGCGAGACGACGTCGTACGACGCTCCCGAGGTCCCGTTCGAGACGCTCGTCGCGGGCGTGAATGACACGCGACGTTGTCAAAACTTGGCTCTGCAGACTCAAAAGACTGTTCTCGACGCACTCGGCGCCAAGGATGAGGTTTTGGCGCGCAAGTTTGAGGTCGTCGCGCAATCATTCGCGAAGATACACGCCGACGCACGGGTGATGATTTCGCATCGAGTGTTTGAGGACCCCGGCTTGGCGGCGGTGTTCAAGACATTTTACGCGCCCAACCCGGACGGACAGTGGGCCCAGGGCGAATCGATGATCACCTTGTTGGCGACGGTCGAAGATTATCTGGACGACATCGAGACTTGGTTATCCGCGGACGTGTCCGGTTCGGTCACGGAGACGCTCTTCGAACATTTGATCGAACTCCTCTTTGACGTCTTCACCAGGCACGTCTCCGCCGTCGCGCCGCACACGGCGTCGCGTCTCGAGGCGGACGAAAACGCCCTCTTGGAGTCCATGACCATTCGCATGGGCGAAAACAAAGCCCTCGGTCGAATCGCCAGGCTTCGAAACCTCCGAGCCCTCGTCTCCGCCGCAGACTCCGACGCCTTTGTCCGCGAATACGGCCTCCTTCTCGGCAACTGGCCCGAAGCCGGCCTCGACGTCGTCGCCGCCATCCTCCGCGCCCGTCGAGACATGGACAAATCCACCACCCGCGCCCTCATCGACCGATGTCGCGACGTGTGCATCACCAAACTCGCCGCCATCACCGGCCAACGCCCGAGCGTCGGATTCTCCTCCGCGTCCGCGTTCGCCTCGCCGCGCGTCGCCGCCCCCTCCTCGCGAGGTCACAGACGCCTCGCGTCCGATCTCAATTTCGCCTCGTTCAACGCCCGATTCCGCGATTTCGCCTAGCGCGTGCACGCATCACCACTCCACCGCTTCCACGTTCCACCGGTCCACCGCTCCACGCCCCCGCGCCCGTCTCTCCCCGCCGCCGCCAAACCCTCCCAACCCTTGACCCCTCGAGCACTTTTTCGCGATGGGACGGCGACGCATCGCGCGTCGCTCGACGTCACATCTCGGCACCGCGTGCACCGGTGAGACCGAGATCGAACGACCGAACGGAGTTTTCACGCACCGTTCATCACTTACGGAGATTTACGCGTCGAGACGATGGAACGACGAGGGACGATGACGACGACGCGCCGCCGCCGCCGGGGAGGAGGATTATTCGCGGCGACGGTCGCGGCGTTGGCGGTGGTGACGGCGCCGATGACCGCGGTCGAGGCGACGGAGACGACGCAGAGCAACGTCAAAAGTTACCAGATTCGTGGATCCGGAACGACGAACCCGTCCAAGTTGTTTTGGTGGGCCATGGACAAGCTCGAGGAGCGCGCGGGGTCGCCGGTGCGCTTGACGTATCGCTCCGTCGGTTCCGGTACCGGTGAGGCTGATTGGGCCGATCACACCGCCGGTGGTGGTACTGGCGGTGATCCGGATTTCGCGAGCACCGATTACGGTCTTCCGGCGGACTCGACGAAGCCGTTCTTGCAAATTCCGTTCCAAATCGGCGCGGTGTCCGTCTTCGTCAACCTGCCGGGCGTCAAGACCGGGGACATTAAGCTCTCGGGCTGTACCGTGGCGAAGATCTTCAACGGTGACATCACGTCTTGGGATGACGCCGCGATCAAGGCTGACAGTGGTTTGACTTTGCCCGCGCAAACGATCAAGGTTGTGTACCGTACGAACGGCTCCTCTTCGACGCAAGGCATCAAGGGCTACATGCGAGCCGGGTGCACCGATTTCTCCTCCTTGACTGTCGACTCCACCCCGCTCACGGGCACTCATCTGAACTCCGGCCAGTACGGCGTCACGGGGTCCGATGAAATGCGCAAGAAGATCGGCGCGAATGAATACTCCATCGGTTACATCGACGCCGGCCACGGGCACAAGGACGACTTGACTGAGGTGGCGTTGAAGAATGTCGATGGACAATG
>MDTE01074586.1_pt1 | contig 25064 bp, 20 predicted proteins | sample 811231 | NCBI WGS metagenome assembly MDTE01 (sample SAMN05326651, study PRJNA326480) | marine metagenome | isolation source: seawater | place: Indian Ocean: Red Sea | collected 2010 | reverse complement strand
CGGAGAGGAAGGGATTCGAACCCCCGGTACCCGTAAAGGCACAACTCCTTAGCAGGGAGCCCCGATCGACCACTCTGGCACCTCTCCTATTTAATTGTCTCTTCAAAAAAAGAATGAACTTTAAATAATTTTGCAAATTTATGCTAATCTAATTATCTACCAAGAAAATAAATGTATTATTTATATGAAAATAAATTAAATAAATTTCTTCGGAATGTTATATTTGCATTTACTTATGAGAAAAATATACTATTTACCATTGTTAATTTTATTAATACAAATATCTTGTGTAGAACAAGGTCATTTAAAGGTAAATACTGTTGTTCAGCATATAAGCTCACAACCTGATGGTCTTCATCCTTATAATGACAACTCAGCAACAAGAAGTTTTATATTTGAATATACACAAAAAGGAATAACTAGATTAGACTTAAGAACGCTAGAACAGATCCCTCATTTAGTTGATAGCTTAGCGCGTATATCAAAGGATGGTTTAAAGTATCATTACAGATTAAAAGAAGGAATTAAATGGGATGATGGATCACCGCTAACTGCAGAAGATATTAAGTTTTCTACTAAACTTATGATATGCCCTCTAACTGACAATTCGCAAATAAGATCAATATATAGTTCGGTTATTAAGTCCATTGAAACATACCCAGAAGACCCTTTAAAATTTACGATGCATGCGAACACAATTCATGTAAACAATAAAACTATTCTTGGAGGTGTATATGTTCAACAAAAAAAGATTTGGGATCCACTTGGAGTATTAGATAATGTCGATTTTACTGATATAAATAATCCTCAATGGAAGCCTTCAAAAGAAATAGAAGAATGGTTTATTAGCTATAATCATGCTGATAATAGTTATAAGCCTGAAAAACTACTTGGACTAGGCCCTTATCAAGTTACTCAATTTGTTACCGGTCAATATGTAATTATTGAAAAAAAGAACAACTGGTGGGGGCAAAACGACACATCTATATATAATGCGGCAAAACCGGATAAAATAATTTTTAAAATTATCACAGATGATAACTCGACTTACTACTCATTGAAAAATGAACGTATTGATGCTTCAACTGCAATTAGCACTAAAAAATTTCTTAATCTAAGAAAAAATGAAGATTTTAATAAAAATTATCATTCTGAATTTCTAGATAGATTTGGTCTAAGCTATATAGGTTTAAATATGAAACCAGATGGAATTAAGCATAAAAAATTCTTTACTGATAAAAAGGTTAGAAGGGCAATGGCATATCTAACTCCAGTTGATAAAATTATTGAAGTTGTGTTATATGGAGAAGCTTTAAGGCAAACTTCTAACGTATCTCCTTTAAAGAAGACATATAATGATACGCTTAAAGAAATTCCATTAGATATTGAAAAAGCTAAGCAACTACTGGATGAATCTGGATGGATTGATACAGATGGAGATAACATTAGAGATAAAATAATTGATGGTATTAAGACTCCATTTTCTTTCAGATTTAGCTATATGAAATCTCCAGTAACTACTCAAATTGTCTTAATGATTCAAGAGACGATGAAAAAAGCAGGAGTAGATATAATACCAAATCCGATGGATTTTTCACTATTTTATGATAGAGCAAAAAAACATGAATTTGATGCTATGTTAGGTGGTTGGGCTTCGTCTGCTTCGTATTCAGATCCAATGCAACTATGGCACACTTCATCCTGGGTAACTAAAGGCTCTAATTTTTGTGGATTTGGTGATGCGGAAAGTGATGCCCTTATTAACTTAGCTAATACCTCTATTGATCCTGAAAAGCATAGAAATGCATCCTGGAAACTACAAGCAAGAATTTATGATGAACAGCCATACATATTTCTTTTTGCATCAAAACAAAAGGTAGCAATTCATAAAAGATTTGATAATGCAAACATGTATATTGAAAGACCTGCGGTGATATTAAATAATTTTGAACTTAACACTAATTACGAAGCCCCAACTCAAGACTTATAAGATATGTTAAGATACACTTTTAAAAGAATTATTACTTTCATCCCAATGATGATAGCTATCTCGCTACTAGCATTTATCATTAGTATTAATGCTCCTGGGGACCCTGTAGATAGATTAGTGCAATCAGATCAAGATGGTGGAGCAAATGCCAATACGGCAAGTAGTAATAGTGAGCAAAAAGAAAAGATTAGAAAAGAGTTAGGATTACATTTACCAATCTTTTATTTTACAATAAGTGATTTTGCAACACCTAATAATTTACATACTATATCAAACGAAGATGAGAGAGAAAATCTAAAAGAGCTTATTCATAAATATGGAAACTGGGATCAAGTTCAAAAATATTACGAATCTATAAAGAGCACACAGGTTGTTTATCAGGATAAAACAATAAATGAACTTTATAGTGATGGATTGGCATTAAATAAGTCTGATTCAAACAGTATTGCCGAAACCTGGAATCAAATTGGAATGGCTTTAACTAAAATGCTAGAGGAAAATGATAAGGATGTTACGGAGAGCAACCTTTCAATTTTAGAAAAAAGTATATTAAAAAGTAATTATTTTCCCCACTTAAAAGAAGGATTTAGCGCTATTGTGCAGGAAAATTTAAATTTAGAAAGTACAAAAACAAAATGGAAAACATATATTCCTTCACTTCATTTTTATGGAATTAAAAATCAATATCATCAATGGTTATTTGGTAATGGTAAAGATAGAGGTGGGATATTAAGAGGTGACTTTGGAAAATCATACAATGATGGTCAATTGATTAAAAACAAAATATGGGATAGAATTGGGATATCATTTGCTCTTTCATTGATATCAATTTTAATTGCTTACTTAGTGAGTGTTCCTTTAGGAATCTACTCTGCATACAAGAAAGACTCTCCTCAAGATAGAACTGCTTCAGTTGTATTATTTATCCTTTACTCATTACCTTCTTTCTTTGTAGGTACTCTATTATTGTTCTGGTTCTCAAATCCAGATAATTTGTATTGGTTCCCTGAATCTGGAATACAAAATCCAATCACTTGGGATGAGAACTGGAAATGGTATGAACTACAAGCATTAAAACATAGAATGCCATATCTTGTACTTCCGTTGATTACTTATACATATGGTTCATTTGCTTTTCTTAGTCGGATTATGAGAATTGGAATGATTGAAGTTGTAGGTCAGGATTATATCAGAACAGCAAGGGCAAAAGGATTATCAGAAAAAGTTGTTATTCTTAAACATGCATTAAGAAATTCTTTACTTCCAATTATAACAGTGTTTGCTGCAGTTTTTCCAGTTTCAGTAGGGGGATCAATTATTATTGAATATATATTTACAATACCGGGTATGGGATTAGAGATTTTTAATGCAATTCAGAATCAAGACTATCCTATGATAATCACCTTCTTCACCTTAGCAGGATTCTTGACTATGGTAGGTTATCTCGTCTCTGATATTTTATATGCTGTGGTTGACCCTAGAATCTCCTATAAATAAATAATATGGATATACAAAAAGATAATAAAGAACAATTTTCATTTAAAACATATGCATGGAAGCAGTTTAAGTCTAATAAAATTGCTCTTGTGTCTTTATATCTTTTAGGATTACTTGTTTTAATTGCAATATGCGCCCCTTATATAGCAAATGACAGGCCATTATATGTAAAGTATAAAGGAGAAGTTTTGTTTCCTGCTTTTAGTGGAGAGACAGCAAAATATATAATTAATAAAGGAAAAGAAAATGAAGAAACAATAATTTATGATAGATTTCCTTGGAAGCAAAAAAAATATGAGAAGGTAGTATGGGCTCCTATAGCATATTCTCCGAATACAATGGATGAGTATAATAATGATTATGTTAGTCCAAGTGGAGCGCAAAGATATATGAGTCCAGATGGTAAAATAGTAGATGCGCCAAGAAAGTTTCGTCATTTTCTTGGAACAGATAAATTAGGTAGAGATTTGGCATCTGGACTGATTCATGGAACAAGAACATCTTTATTGATAGGTATTGTTGCTATGGGTATTGCAAGTTTTATTGGAATACTTCTAGGAGCTTTTGCTGGTTTTTTTGGGGATAGAGGTTTAAAGATGCCTAGGATTAGATATTACGCAACAATACTAGGATTATTTCTTGGTTTATTCTATGGATTTGGCTCAAGAAAATATGTTGTATCAGATGGATTTAGCAAAAGCACATTAAATGGATTTATTGAAATAATGATAAGTCTATTGATTGTTGTATTAGTTATATGGATTGTCAGGCTATTAAGTAGACTGATTAAAATTAAGTCATTAAATAAAGAAGTGTATGTTCCAGTTGATATTTTTGTTTCTCGTGGTATTGAGCTTTTAAATTCGATACCTCGATTAATACTAATAATTACCGTATCAGCAGTTGTGTCAGAACCAAGTATAATGATAATAATGGTCATTATAGGTCTAACAAGTTGGACTGGTATAGCTAGATTCACAAGAGCAGAATTATTAAGAATAAGATCATTGGAGTATATCCAAGCAGCCAAATCACTTGGATACTCATACAGCAGAACAATATTTAAACACGCTCTTCCCAATGCATTAGCTCCAGTCTTTGTAAGTATAGCATTTGGAATTGCATCAGCTATTTTAATAGAGAGTGGTCTATCTTTTCTAGGAATTGGAGTTCCTGATGATGCGGTTACGTGGGGTTCATTACTTAATTTAGGAAAAAATTATCCTGAAGCATGGTGGTTGATAATCTATCCTGGAATTGCAATATTCCTAACAATAACTATTTATAATATGATCGCGGAAGCATCTAGAGATGCCTTAGATCCTAGATTGAAGAGTTAATACTCTATTCTTGCGTGATGGATGTTTATTAGCTTTTCTTTAAAGAGCTCTTTTACTTGTTTAATCTGCTTTAAAGTTATATCTGCTTCTTCAAACTGATTCTGTTTAATTTGCTTATTTATAATAGTATCAACAATAGAATCTATATTTTCTTTATTAGGTTTTTTAAGACTTCTTGCAGCAGCCTCTACAGAATCAGCCATCATTAACACCGCAGTTTCTTTAGAAAATGGCTTTGGTCCAGAGTAAGTAAAATGATTAATATCGATATCTTGATTTGGAGAATTTGAAACTACTTGCTGATAAAAATACTCTACAGCGGTTGTGCCATGATGAGTTTTAATAAAATCGATTAATTCATCTGGTAAATTATTCTCCTTAGCTAATCTAACGCCATCCGAAACGTGCTTAATAATAATTTCTGCACTCTTAGAGAATGAAAGTTGGTCATGTGGATTTGATGAAAAAGTTTGATTTTCAATGAAATAAAGAGGATTGTCTAATTTTCCAATATCATGATAGATCGCTCCTGCCCTAGCCAACAAAGTGTTTCCTCCTATTAACATAACTCCAGCTTCTGTCAAACTAGCAACTTGTAATGAATGCTGAAAAGTACCAGGAGCTTCCTCTGAAAGTCTTTTTAATATAGGGTTATTTGTATCTGAAAGTTCCAATAAAGATATATCAGAAACAAGATTGAACATTTTTTCAAACAAAAAAACAAGTGGATATGCAAAAAGGGTGAGAAAACCACTAATAATTAAGTATAATAAGATTTTCCCTTCAAAAACACTCTGAACATCTCCAGTAGTCATCATTGTTAATGCTGTATACATTAGGATGTATGTTAAAATAATCTTACCAGCAGACATAAATAACTGAGCTCTTTTATACATCTTTAAAACAGTTAATATTGAGACTATTCCAGCAATTAGTTGAAGAAAAACAAATTCAAAACCATTATTAGGAACTATAAATGCAATGATTAAAATGGTTACCAAATGAGTAAAAAGAGCAACTCTAGTATCGAAGAAAGCTTTTAAAATTACTGGTAATATGCAAAAAGGTATTAAATATAATATTCCTAGATCAGCACTTGTTTGATCAATAAGCTTTATAACAAAAGAAGCAAGAACTACCATTAAAAGTATTTGAAATAAAATCAAAGCAATCTTTGAATTTTGACTTAGCACTTCCTCTCTAAATTGTTTAATAAACAGAAAAAGTATAAATAATGTTAATGATACTAGTAAAATTTGGCCAAAAAAAACTATTGATAATGTTGACTTATTCCATACTTGAGACTCATAAGCATTTTTATAAGAAATCAATTTCTGGAAATTCTGCTCATTAACAACTTCTCCTTTTCTTATTATCACCTCACCCTTCTGAATTAAATCAGTATATTTACTTAGCTCATTTAATCTAGAATCCAAAAGTCTTTTAGACAAAAACTCATTATATGTTATATTGTGTTCAATTGAACTAAGAAGCAAGGGTAGAATAAATGAATAGGCCTCATCTGACAAATTAGACATTACATTTAATTCATTTGTAATTTGATTTATTGTGTAACAATCAGAAATACTTGTTTTTATATAAAGATTCTGAGCATCCTCATTATTATCAAGTTTGTCGACTATATCTTTTTTTAAATAAAAATTCTCAAATGAATCATAGATTTCAGGTAATTTAATTATTCCTTTTGAATAAAAATTCTCTAGCTTCTGTAAACCAAACTTAACTAAAGTAATTTTATTGGATTGATTGTCTATATAATTTTGCTTATTTAGATTGAAAAATGTAAACTTATCATCCTTTTTTATTTTTTTCTCACTAATCCATTTTTCTTCAAAAGCATTCACAAAAAAAGTTGCCTTTTCCTCATAAACAATAGGATCAAACACAAAAATAGGAAGAGTTTGAGTGGTTATAATATCTTGCTCTTTTTTTATCTGATTATTTGTTTTTAATATTGAGAAATCAAAAGGAGCAACTATATCCTGTTCCATCCAAGGCTTTCCTTTTACAAAATCGATTTCATATTGAAATTTCGGCTGACCCGGAAAAGAATTAACGATTAAAGAGACTGTAAAAATGAATAGAAGATATTTTATAATCTGATTTTGATTATGTTTAACAAAAGAAAAAAGTTTATTCATTTTCATTTAATATCATTAGCTAAAATAATTATATTTTTATATAAATTCGCAATATATAAATCTAATAAAATCATAAAATGAAAGAAGTTGTTATTGTTTCAGCAGTCAGAACCCCCATAGGAAGTTTTGGTGGAGCCATTTCTTCGATACCAGCAACAAAACTTGGAGGAATAGCGATAAAGGCAGCAATTGAAAAATCACATATAGATAAGGATCAAGTTGATGAAGTATATATGGGCAATGTACTACAGGCAAATCTAGGACAAGCTCCGGCAAGACAAGCAGCTATATATGCTGGTTTATCTGAAACTATCCCTTGTACCACAATAAATAAAGTTTGCTCATCTGGAATGAAGTCAATAATGCTAGCAGCTCAAAGTATTATGTGTGGTGATAATAATATTGTTGTTGCTGGAGGGATGGAAAACATGAGTATGATTCCACATTATCTATCTAACTCAAGAAAAGGGCAAAAATTAGGAGATATGAAATTAATTGATGGTTTGGTTAAAGATGGTCTGACAGATATCTATAGTAAATCTCATATGGGTAATTGTGCTGAGTTATGTGCAAAAGATATGAATATTAGTAGAGAAGAGCAGGATATTTTTGCTATAAATTCATATGACAGAAGCTCTAAAGCTTGGTCAAGTGGAAATTTTAATGATGAAGTGGTTTCAATTGAGATACCTCAAAGAAAAGGAGATGCTATCATTTTCAAAGAAGATGAAGAGTATAAAAACATAAAAAAAGAAAAAATATCACAGTTAAGGCCTGTATTTGATAAAGAAGGGACAATCACCGCTGCAAATGCATCAACCTTAAATGATGGAGCTGCAGCTGTATTGCTAATGAGTTTGGATATGGCTCAAAAGCTTAATATTAAACCTATTGCCAAAATTATATCTTACGCTGATGCTGCACAAAACCCAGAATGGTTTACAACGGCTCCTGCGAAAGCATTACCTTTAGCATTAAGTAAGTCAAATTTGAAAATTGAGGATATTGATTATTTTGAGCTTAATGAGGCTTTCTCAGTTGTTGGGATAGCTAATATGAAGATTCTTGGTCTAAATGATAAAAAAGTTAATGTAAATGGAGGAGCTGTTTCTTTAGGTCATCCCTTAGGATGTTCTGGTGCAAGAATAGTTGTCACGCTGATTAATGTTTTAAAGCAAAATAAAGCTAAGTTTGGTGCTGCAGGTATCTGTAATGGCGGAGGAGGTGCTTCTGCACTGGTTATAAAAAATCTATAATAATATGTTATATGGAATCTGTAATTTATCAATGATTCCGATGAGAAGCCACCCTTCACATCAATCTGAAATGATAAATCAGATATTATTTGGCGAGTTTTTTATAATATTAAAGGAAAAAGATGAATATAGTCTTGTTAGATTAAACCATGATAGTTACGAAGGATGGGTGTGTAATAATCAATGGGTTAGAATAACTGAAAATGATTATAAAATTTTACAGAATCAGACTCCAACTATAACAACTGACATTATAGATGTTATTAAAAAAGAAAAATATCAGCCAATTGTAATTGGTAGTATTTTACCAAATTTTAAAAGCAATCATGCTTCTATAGATAATAAATTATATACTTTTAATGGACTAACTACACAAGGGTATAGCCAGAAAAAGCATATTGTTGAAAATGCTCATCTGTATATAGACGCTCCTTATCTATGGGGAGGAAGATCTCCCTTAGGTATTGATTGTTCAGGTTTTGTGCAAATGGTATACAGATTACAAGGAATCTCTCTTCCCAGAGATGCTTATGAGCAAGTAAATATGGGAACTAATATAGATTCTATTGATAAGTGTGATCCTGGTGATTTGGCATTTTTTATCAATAAAGAGAGAAAAGTTGTTCATGTTGGAATAATTATGAGTAGACATAAGATTATTCATGCTTCTGGAAAAGTAAGAATTGATAAAATTGATAAAAATGGAATTTACAATGAAGACAACAAGGTCTATACGCATAAGCTCCATTTGCTTAAGAGGATCTTTTGATTAATAGATTTTCTAAAAATAAATTGTATTAAGTAAATTTGTGATTATGAAGAATTTCTTATTAATAGTAACTATTCTAATGTTTTTTTCTTGCAAACATGAACTTGAGAATCCTAATTGGGATGTTGATTTAATTGTACCAGTAGCAACAAGTGAAATATCTATTGAAAATCTCTTTAATGATAGTAATATAAGTATTGTAAATGATAATGTAGGTTTAATCAATTTAATTTACAAAAATGACCTTGTTAATATTAATCTAGATACTCTTGTTAATTTAAAAATTAGAACAAATGAAGAGTCTACAACACTGGACTCGGTATCTTTTAAAGACGTTACTATATCAGATAGCATCACCATTGGAAGTGTGATTAATGATGTTCCATTTGGCCCAATTTTATTTCCAAATGGAAGCAATACTTCAATTCCATCAATTCCATCAATTGCACAAAATGATACTACATTAATAGATGCTAGTGAATACTTTGAAACAATGACTCTGTATCGAGGAACACTCATTGTTAGTTTATATAACGGGTTCCCAACTTCTATATCTAATATCAATATTTCATTATTTAATTCCGTTAGTCAGAATTTAATTGCAAATTTCAATTTCCCTATTATCAATTCTGGATCGACTGCGGTAGATAGTTCTGACATAAGCGGTCTTACATTAGATGAAAATATGATTGGGATTATTCATAATATGGATGTAGAGTCTAGTGTTGGATCAGTAAATATTGATTATCAAGATGCTATTGTAACTAGCATAACCTTAAGTGATATAGGGATCACAGAAGCAACAGCATACTTTCCTGAACAAGAAATAAATCAAACTTTTGAAGAATACTCATTTGACCTAAATGGTGTGGAGCTAAATGAAGTAAAGATAAAAGAGGGTATTGTAACAATTAATGCACTTAGTACATTGCCAGATACAGGAAGAATTATCTACAATATCCCATCATTAAAAAAGAATGGTGTCTCATTTACATCTATAAATATTATACCTCCATCTATAAATGGGGAGATGACAACAATTACTCATAATTTTGATGGATATGTTTTAGATATGACAGGTAAAGATTATCGAATCGGGGGAGATACGATTAATACTATATATACAGAATTTATAGCATTCATTGATTCCACTGGTGATTTAGTAACGATAAATCAGAATGATAGTTTCTATACTTTTATAGACTTTAATCTAAAACCTGAATATGCAAAAGGACATCTTGGACAAGATACTATAAGTTATGGTCCAGAAGATATAACTATAAGTCAATTCAATCAAATCCATTCTGGAAGCTTAAATATGAAAGAAGTCTTAATGACGATTAAAATAAATAACTTTATTGGAGCAAATGCAGATTTAGTGTTTAATCAATTAAGCGCATCGAATAATGAAGTGACAGTTATAGCTGGAGTTGATCAATATGGAGAAAATATAATTGGCAAGAATTATCAAATTAATAGCGCTACAGAAACTGGATCAATACCACAGGTGAATCCCAGTCTAACTGAAATTATGTTAGATGCGAAAGATATATTAGAAATTTTTCCAAATAAAATAACTTCTGGAGCGGATTTTATATTAAACCCAAATGGTAATGAGCTACCTGGATTTCTGTATCCAGATTATACAATGAATGCCTCTATTAGTGCCGAAATTCCTTTGTCATTTATTTCAAATAATCTAACATTAATAGACACTGCTATAGTTAATTTTAATACAGGGAGCAGGGATATTGAAAAGCTTTATATTAATATTGAAAATGGATTTCCGCTTGAAGGAAATATAAGTATTATTCTAATTGATGAATTTGAAAATATTATTGATACAATCTTTAAAGACGTGTCTATTTCATCTGCAGAATTAGATAATCAACTAATTGTAAATAGTTCAGTCAATACAGTATTGGAAAGTGATTTTAATAACCTTTTGGATGTTAAAAAAGTTGCTATCCATGTTGACTTCTCAACAGCTAACTTAGAAGAATATATAGATATCTATAGTAGCTATCTCATTAACCTCTCATTCAGTATGAAGCTTAAGCAAACGATAGGAAAATGAGAAGATTAATAATATATATAATCTTACTTCCGCTTTATGCACTTTCACAAGATAGTAGCCAGAATTCTCAATTATATCTAGAAAACTATATAGATATTACATCTAATAGTCTAAATTATGATTTTGCAAACAAAATACTATTTCAGGGGAAGATTTTAGATGAAGATAAAAATATGTGGATTGATTTATTAAAAGAAAAAAATGTCATCAATGCAGAATTAAATACAAAATTAGACTTTCAGATATCTAATAAAAAAAACACCTTTCTATTTAGTGTATCAGATCATAACATCTTAAATAGCTCTTTTAGCGATGATTTATTTAAATTAATTTTCAAAGGAAACTATGACTTTCAAGGTGATACATTAAGTTTTAATCAATCTAGTTTCATAGCAAAAAGATATCAAAAAATACAAATTGGATATAAAAGAGATTTTAAATTTATCAAAATAACAGGCTCCTTAGCCTACTTAAATGGAAATCATTATTACTCATTATTGAGTGAGCAGGGAAACTTATACACTGAGAATACAGGTTTAAATATATTTTTAGAGTATGATTTAAATGGCTTTGCTACAAATAGAAATAACTTATCATTATTAGCTAATAATGGTCATGGAATTTCTGGTGATCTTGAGCTTAATTATTATAAAGATGATATACAGATTAACTGGTATTTGAATAATTTAGGTTTTATAAAATGGAATGAAAATTCATTAATATATGATATTGATAGTTCTTTTTTATTTAGTGGAATTCAGATTGATAATTTTATAAATTTTCATGACTCATTATTAGAAGAAGAAATTAATAATATAGAAAATCATATATCCTCGGAAGATAGAAAAAGTTTTAAAAGCTATACAACTGCAAATTTTGGATTTAATGCTCAAAAAGATATTGAAGGGAGTTTGTTTGAGAAAGTGATATTGGGAGTAAACTTGAAGTGGAGGCCTAATATAGATAATTTACCAATAGGTTGGGAAAAAATAAAACAAGGTATTAATGAATCAAACTACTCTCCTCTTTATTACATATCCGCAACCTACAATCATAAATATCTGTATCTATCTCCAGAAATATCACTTGGAGGGTATACCGAAAGCTATAATTTAAATCTAATGATTGGTTTAAAAATACACAGTATCTTTACAAGATTAAAAATTTATAATATAAACGAGTTAATTCAAGGAAACAGCATGAACTCATTAAATATGTATTTTCAAATAGGTAAAAATTTCTAATGACAAATTATACAAATCAACTATTTAATGAAATTAGTAATCAATTTTTTGTTATTGCAGGGCCATGTATAATTGAATGTGAAGATGAGTCTATCCAAATAGCAAAAAAGATAAAGAGTATTTGTGATAAATTAGGTATTTTATACATTTTTAAAGGTTCGTATAGAAAGGCTAATCGAACAAATATTGAGTCATTTACTGGTATTGGAGATCAAAAGGCAATTGATATTCTTATACGAATAAAGCGTGATGTAGGAGTCCCAGTTCTTACAGACATGCATAGTGTAAGTGATATTAATAAATACGCAAAATTCATAGATATAATACAAATACCTGCTTTTTTAAGTAGGCAAACGGATATACTTATGTCTGCTGGAGATACAAATAAGATTGTAAATATTAAAAAAGGTCAATTTCTATCTGCTAATAATATAAGTTATGCGATTAATAAAGTTAAACATTCGGGAAATAGTAAGATTATAGTTACGGAAAGAGGGGTAATGTTTGGATATCAAGACTTGGTTGTAGATTTTAGAAATATCCCGATAATGCGGAGCTTTGGATTTCCAGTAGTTCTAGATGCAACGCATTCTCTTCAGAAACCAAATCAAAATATTGGAGTTACAGGAGGAGATCCTAAAATGATAGAAACAATAGCAAGTGCGGGAGCAGCAAGTGGAATTGATGGTGTATTTATAGAAACTCACGCAAATCCTGATAAAGCTAAATCAGATGGTGCAAATATGCTTAAATTAGAGAAACTTGAAAAGCTATTAACTAAACTAGTAAAGATAAAAAGAGCAATAATATAATTATAAAAAACAAATCAATAAATTAATCTAGCGCACCAACCTTCGCTAATAGGCTTTATAAAAGAACTAATCTGGGACTTTCTTTGTATAGTAAGATCATAGAATAATGTATTTCTATCAACATGATTTTTCAGATCAATAGAAGGAATGCATACAATTTCATCATTTAGTATACAGAATATATTTAGTCTATTTAATAATGAAATGGAAAGATTATTTTCTATTTTCTGAATTTGATGTTGAAGTGTATCAATTGAACAACCGCTTGCTTCTTTTTTTGTCTCATCTAAAGCCACTATAATAAAATGACTATCTATTATCTTGACTCCAGCTTCTAAAGGCAATCTATGGGAATTCCATTCTCTTAGATAATTATACATATTATTTAGTATGTAACACTGTTGTTCCTCTGTTAATTTAGATTCAGAAGCGTAAATCCAAATTCTAGATTTATCAGTAAGAATATCGAAGTCTATTAGCATTTAGATGTTTTCTGCGATAAGTTCAGCAATATCCAATACCTCAGCTGAATTCTCTGATACTGACTTTACCCCATCAGTCATCATTGTATTGCAAAACGGACATCCAGTTGCTATAATTTCTGGACTTAACGAAAGGGCTTCTTCAGTTCTATCGATGTTAATATCTTTGTTTCCCTTTTCAGGTTCTTTGAACATTTGTGCTCCACCAGCTCCACAACAAAAAGATTTATTTTTAGATCTTCTCATTTCTACTAAATTAACTCCCAAATAACTAATCAATTCTCTAGGTGGATCATATATGTTATTACCTCTTCCTAAATAACAAGGGTCGTGATAAGTAACTTTTTTACCTTTTAATTTATTTAACAAAGTAATCTTTTTGTTTAGATAAAGATCTAAAATGAATTCACTATGATGCTTAACTATATAAACACCTCCTAATTCAGGATATTCATTTTTCAAAATATTATATGAATGAGGGCAAGTAGTTACAATTTTTTTAACATTATATTTGTTTAGAATCTTAATATTTGAAATTGCTTGCATTTGAAATAAAAATTCATTTCCAGCTCTTTTAGCAGCATCTCCACTAGAAGACTCTTCAACTCCTAATACCCCAAAATCAATACCTGCCACATTCATAATCTTAACAAATGCTCTTGAGATTTTTTTTGCTCTTTCATCAAAACTTCCAGCAGAACCAACCCAGAATAACAATTCAGGAGTTTCACCCTCTTCCAACCATTCACTCATTGTTTTAACAATAATTTTCTGCATAACTATGATTTAAATACTTTAATTTTTACATCTTTATCAATAAGCTCAGTAAATTTTCCTTCAAATCTTGTAGCTCGCACAATATGATTGTCAACCCAATGATAATTGCCACCTCGGGGCTTTCCCATTAAAAGTGCATGATATTTAAATCCATTATCTTTTAACCAACTTTCAGTCACCTCTCTATGAATCTCAATTCTAGATGTAAAAAATGTAATGATATGGCCATCATTAAACCATTTATTTAGTGTTTTAAGAGCATCAGGATAAAGATTAGCAGTAGCCATTCTCTCAGGTTCTTCATTGGGTATGTCATCACATATTGTACCGTCAATATCTATTAAATAATTCTTTATATTATCTGGAAGCACAGGGCTTATGTGCTTTCCTTCTATCTTTTTATTAATTAGCTTACTCATTTTTCCAGTTTAATCTATCATTAATTGAAAATTGCCATGGGGCACCATTGTTCTCTATGTTATTGAACATTAAATTTAATTCAGTTGGGGCAGCTGATTCTTCCATGACAAGGTATCTACGCAGATCTATAATTATAGATAAAGGATCTATATTCAAAGGACAAGCCTCAACACATGCATTACAAGTCGTGCATGCCCAAATCTCTTCTTCTTTAATATAGTCTCTTAACAAAGATTTATTATCATTATATTCTAATCCATGAGAATCTATATTTTTCCCAACTTCAACTAATCTCTTTCTTGTTTGCATCATTATTTTCCTTGGCGACAATAGCTTGCCAGTTTGGTTTGCTGGACATTCTGAAGTACATCTGCCACATTCGGTACAAGAATATGCATTTAAAAGCTGTATCCAGCTTAAATCTGCAACATCCTTTGCTCCAAACCTTTCAGAATTAGCTTGATTACTTTCAGAAACAACATCAGGATCTCCCATCATTAAGCGTACCTCATTAGTTACATTATGATTATTATCAATTTTTCCTAGTTTATCTAATTTACTGAAATATATATTTGGAAATCCTAAAATGATATGAAGGTGTTTTGAAATAACTAAATAATTCAGAAAAGCAAATATCCCTAAAATATGGAACCACCAACAAAATCTTTCAATCAATATGCATGTTGCTTCATCAAAATAAGAGAATATTGGAACTAGATATGATGAAATTAAAAATGAATCTGTATCAATGTAATTAGGATTTTCTAGCTTTTGCAAGAGTAAATCATTTGCATTCATTATTAAAAAAGCAGACATTAATAATATCTCAAAAATAAGAATAAAATTTCCATCATTTTTTGGCCAACCTTTTAAATCTATATGACGTAAACGTTTAATCTGGAGAAAATTTCTTCTAATAAGAAAAATAACACATGATATAATTACTAAAACTGCAAGAATTTCAAAAGAATTAATCAGAACGGTATAAAGGTTTCCAAAAATAGCAAAAGTTCTATGTTGATTAAAAATACCATCTATAATAATTTCAATAACTTCAATATTAATAATAATAAATCCAAGATATATAAGAAAATGTAAAATTCCAACAATAGGTTTATCAAACATTTTTGATTGACCCATTCCAGCTCTCAAAAGAATTCCTATTCTTTTATATATATGATCTGATCTATCTTTAGATTTTCCTAGCCCAATATTTCTTATAATCTTTCGAAGATTATAAGTGAATAATAAAATAGAAATGAAAAATAAAAAACAAAAGATGATACTTGAAATCATATTTTTTTATATTAATTAGAATTACCTCCAAAAACTGAAACCTCAAAATATCTTTTTGGATTCTTTTTGATATCTGCAATTAGCTCAGAGAGTTCTTTAGTTGATTTATCTAAATTATCATACAGATTCTTATTGTGAATAAGCAAACCTAAAGAGCCTTCAGAACTATTTATCTTTTTAGACATAACTGCTAACTCAATAGATAAAATTTCTAAATTTTCTAGAATATTTGTGATCTCATCATTGTTTTGATGAATATTGTCCATTATTTCGCTTACTTTCTGATCATTATCTTCAACAATTTTATCAATCTTATACATTGTGCTTGAAAGTGAATTAAATGTTTTATCAAGACTTACAAGGCTATTTGACAGACTCTCCCTAGCATCCTCACTAAGAACACTAACAATAACATTAATAGCAGAATCTAGAGAGCCAATAAGACCTTCGGCTTTGTTTTTCAATGGAACGATCTGCTTATTAACCTCTTCTTGAAGACTTCCTTCAATTGAAGAGATTAAAGTGTCGTTTTGACCTGCGGATAAATTTGAATTTCCTAAAACTAAATTTATAGCTTTGGTTCCCATTAAATCTTGATTAACAATTTTTAAAGTAGAATTAGATGGAATATTAAATTGCTGATCAATATTCACAAGAACAATTATTTCTTGAATATTTGCGGGGTTAATGGAAATCTCTGTTACAACTCCTATACTAAAGCCATTAAGAAAAACTGAACTTCCAGATTGAAGGCCAGCAATGTTGCTATATACAGCATAAAAAGATCTATTGTTGTCAAATAAGTTTTTTCCTTTTAAAAAGTTTATGCCAAATATTAATAATAAGATTGCCACTATTGCAACAAAACCTATTTTAATTTGTTTAGAAATTTTAATCATTATACTATTTTTTATTTTGCAAATCTAATGCTTCTTTAATACTTATTTGATTTCCCTTATAAAAAGCCACTACAAAAGCTCCAGGAAATCCTTTTTTACGCAATTCATTCTTCTTTTCTTCTGCCAAATTCTTATCCGCAGTACTATATGTGTAATATTTATATGTTCTATTGATCTCATGCTCCTCAACATCTAAATTAGAAAATAAAGAATCTGCTAACATAGTTTTTAAATATGTTCCAACTTGAACTTTATAAGAAACTATAGGATCATTATCATTTTTTATGACAAGTGTATCCTTAACATTATCATTCTCTTCTTTAGGCAAATCAATCTTTATATTTTCGTTTACAATACTAGTCTCTTGCTTTGTTTCAAAGTTAACTCCTTCAATCGAATTTTTATAATCAATAAATGCTCTATATATTGCTGAAGCAATATAATTCTGACCTGAATCAGTATGAAGAAAATCTTCTTCCTTGGAATTCGTTAAAAAACCTGCTTCTATAAGCACGCTAGGCATATTTACACGACTAATTACATAAAATGGAGCTTGTCGAACTCCTCTGCTTTTTCTTTTTGCTCTATTAGCAAACTCATCTTCTATAAATTCTGCAAAAGAAATACTTTGATCTAAAAAAGTATTTTGCATTAAACTAAAAATAATATAACTTTCAGGTGTTTTTGGATCAAAACCTTCATAATTATCCTGATAGTTATCTTCCATATAAATTACAGAATTTTCCCTAATCGCAACATCCATATTTGCTTTCAATTTACTCATCCCCATAACAAACACACTGGCTCCTGAAGCTTTAGGGTCTGTGAAGCCATCACAATGAATAGAGATAAATAAATCAGCATTAGATTTATTAGCAAGTTCGGTTCGTTCTTTTAATTCAAGGAATGTATCTTTTTTTCTTGTATAAACTATCTCGATATCAGGAAATCTCTTTTTAATATACTCTCCTAATTTTAATGATATTGCAAGAGCAATATGCTTTTCATATTTCTTATACCTTTTAGTTCCCATGGTTCCGGAATCTTTTCCCCCATGACCAGGATCGATTACTATTTTAGTAATCTGTTTCTTAGTATCTTGAGCTATTATCTTATTTGAGAAAATACATATCAAAGCAGATAAGAAAACTATCCATTTAACGTTAGTGAAAATTAAGTAGTTTAATTTAATTAGTTTTGACACTGTTTTCTATGATATATTATATACAAATATAAGACTAAGATTGAAGAATAAATTACAAAAATTATTTCTATATTTTTTCTTATCAACATTGATAATTAACAATTTAACGACTAATGCACAAGAATCATTGTTGAATAAGTCAATAGATACTTCTAATCATTTTATTAATTATAATATAATTAAAGATGCATCCGATTCAATAAATGTTGATATAGTTAATCAAAAATTATTCTTATACGGAAATGCAAGTATAGAATATGAACAGACTAAGATATCTGCTGGCATTATTGTAATTGATTGGAATGAAAATACTATAAATGCACGAGCTATAATGGATAGTTTAGGCAATATGATTGGATATCCTATTTTTAATGAAAATGGGAGATCTTTTAAGGCAAAAGAAATGACTTATAATTATAAAACTAAAAAAAGTTTTATTAAAAAAATAAGTACAAAAGAAGGAGAGGGCTATATACATGGTCGAAAAGTAAAAAAAACAGGAGAGGAAATTTATTATATCAATAAAGCTGATTATACAACCTGTGATGCTGAAAAACCACATTTCTCAATAAGATCAAATAAAGTAAAAATTATTCCAGGAAAAAGTATAATCAGCGGCCCAGCATATCTTCGATTCTTTAATATTCCTACTCCAATTTTTCTTCCTTTTGGATATTTCCCAAATAATGAAAAAAAATCATCTGGAGTCATTGTTCCTGCATATGGAGAATCTGATAATCTAGGTTTTTTTCTTAAAGAAGGAGGTTATTATTTTAATATTAACGAAAAAATAGATTTAACTATAAAAGGAGATATTTACATTAAAGGGAGTTGGGCAGGGAGATCATTGTTGCGCTACAAAGAAAGATACAAGTACAATGGTAGTGTAAATCTCAGCTATTCAAATATGATTAATAGCGAAAGAGGTCTTCCAGATTATAGTATTAAAAGAGATTTCTTTATAAAATGGCAACATCAACAAGATATTAAAGCGAATCCATCACTATTCTTTTCTGCAAATGTTAATGCAGGAAGCAGTACATTTCATAGAAATAATTCAATAAACACTGATGATTTCTTAAGCAATACCTTTCAATCAGGGATAAGTTTAACAAAAAGATGGGATAATTCTCCTTTTAACTTATCATTTAATGTAAGGCATAGTCAAAATACTAATACTAAAATTGTGAATTTATCAATTCCAGATGTTTCTTTTAGTATGAACAGAGTATTTCCATTACGCAGATTAGGTAATCAAGCAAAAACAAATTGGTATGATAAAATAGGGATAAGTTATACGATGAATACAAAAAATAATGTTACAATTGCAGACTCTTTATTGTTCACTAAAAATTTGTTTGGAAAATTTAGATACGGAGTAATGCATAGTATCCCTATTGGGACATCAATAAAATTTCTTAAGCACTTTAATTTAACTCCTAAAATTAATTTTACTGAAAGATGGTATCCGTCTCGTATTGAAAAATTTTGGGATAGTCAAAATGAAGTAATTGTAACTGATACAATTAGTAAGTTTACTAGGGCTCATTCATATAATTTATCAGCAAATATGAATACTAAAATATATGGATTGGCAACATTCAAAAAAGGAAGAATTGCAGGATTTAGACATGTTTTAACTCCAAATCTTGGCTTTTCCTATAATCCAGATTTTAGTAATCAAAAATATGGGTACTATAAAAGTGTTCAGAACAATTCTAATGGTGACACTCAGATATACTCAATAATGGAAAATGGTATATTTGGCAGTCCACAAAGAAATCAAAATGGAAATATTAATTTAGGAATCAGTAATAATATTGAAATGAAAATAAGGCAAAAGGATTCCTTACAAACTGTTAAAAAAATAAAATTGTTAGAGAATATTAACTTAAGCACTGGCTATAATATATTCTCAGATTCATTAAATTTTAGAAATATTGTTTTAAATGCCAGAACCAATATGTTAAATATCTTTGATCTAACATTTTCAAGTATTTATGATCCATACAAAGTAAATAAGAATAAAAATTGAATCATTAATGAATTAGAAATATTATCTAATAACAGAATTGCAAGATTTGTATCAGCAAATGCTAGTGTTATGTTAAGAATTTCCAATGAAACATTTAAAAGTAAAGAAAAAAAAGATGAAAAGAAATCAACAACTATTTTGCCATGGGATTTAAATTTAAATTATAATCTTTCGTATAATAAAGGGTATGGTTCTTCGGAAACTGCTGACACAACTCAATCGTTAGCAATCAATGGAAATTTAAAAATCTCAAATAAGTGGAAATTTGGGGTTCGATCAGGTTATGATTTTGACACAAAAAAAATTACTTATACCTCAATAGATATTTATAGAGATTTACATTGTTGGGAAATGATATTTAACTGGATACCGATTGGATATAGAAAAAGTTACATGTTAACAATTAGAGTAAAATCAAATGTTTTAAAAGATTTAAAGCTTGAAAGAAAAAAAGAATGGCTAGATCCAGAATATAACTAATGTTCTATCCAATTTTGAATCATTTTCTTTCCTTCAGAAGTCATAATTGATTCAGGATGAAACTGTAGTCCTGTAACATCATAGTCTTTGTGTTGTATTGACATTATTATTCCATCCTCATTTAAAGAAGTAATTTCTAAACAATTAGGGAATTTAGTATCACTTACAGCCCAAGAATGGTAATGACCAGCTTTGATTTTTACAGGCATACCATTAAATAGATAAGATCTTTTTTTTATAAATATGTTTGTGGCAACTCCATGTAGAACATGATCTAAATTTATTAAATCAGCTCCAAAAAATTGAGCAATTGCTTGATGTCCAAGACAAATCCCTAGTATTGGTTTTGATTTATAATTTGAAGAAATAATAGATTTGATATTTTTATGTTCTACAGGAAGTCCAGGGCCAGGTGATATTATTATTTTATCATACTTTCTGATATTAGATAAATTCAAGTCTATATTTCTAATTACATCCACCTTACAATTAAACTGCATTACGTAATGATATAAATTATAAGTAAAAGAATCGAAATTATCTACAATAAGAATATTCAAAATAGAAAATTATTTGATTGAGATTATATTGCTCTTAGGTCTGACAAAGAATTGTCTTATCTTAATAATAGGTTTTTTAAGTCTAATAAAATATGGCTGAGCTAAGTCATTAATTTTCCATGCAATTGAATCTTCATGATTTGCCTTTAATCTATTTAACAAGCTTGAGTTACTTTTTCCTCCTTGCCTCATATTTACTAATATCTCTGGAATATACCTTACAGATATATTGTGTTTGTATAATAATCTTAAGATCATTTCATAATCAGCTGCACTTTTAAGCTCAGTATTATACATGCCATACTTTTTATAAAGCTTTCTTCTAACAAAGAAAGTAGGGTGAGGTAACATCCATCCTTTCTTTAATTTTGAAATTGAGAATTCTCCAGACTGCCAATACCTTACAACTTTTTTGATTTTATTAGATCTAACATAAATTAAATCACCATAAACACTATCGCATTTATATTTAATTATGGTTTTAGCAACTTTAGAAACAATATCATTACTCGGATAAAAATCATCAGAGTTTAAAATTCCGATAAAATCTCCAGTAGCTGCACTTATCCCTTTATTCATACCATCATAAATACCTTCGTCTCTTTCTGAAATAAAATAGTTTATCTTATCATGGTAAGAATCTACAATATCAATAGTATTATCCTTAGATCCAGCATCAATAATAATATACTCTATATTGGAATAATTTTGCGCTAATACGCTCTCTATACTATCTTTAATTGTTTCAGCACTATTATAAGAAACTGTTATAATGGATATTTTGGGTTGATTATTCATTTTTCTTAATTACAAAGATATGACAATTACCTTTAGTTTTATCATAAACATCTAAAGTGCAATTTTCTTTTTTAATCCAATTTAAAACTGTTTTCTTTGATTGAAATGTAGCTATTGGTGTTATAAAATAATCATAAAATATATTTCGAGTTTCATGTATTCTTAAATCTTTATTCTTAAATAGTTTATATAATAAGAAATGAATTCTAACAAAAACATTTTCGATAAAGATTTTTCCAAGATAAAATTTATTTAACATTCTAAAGAATAATCCTAAACTATGATATAGTATAGGATAATATCTCCACTTTTTATAAACAGCTAAATATAGAAAACCATTTTTTTTGAGAATTCTAACGCATTCACAAAATGATTTTAACGTATCTCCAGTGTGATGAATAACTCCATCACTAATAACAAGATCAGCAACCTCATCTTCAAATGGCAAGGATAGGTTATTAGCTAAAATTAACTTTAGTTTATCATTTTTAAGAAACTCTTTTGTATAGTTTAGTGATCTTCTACTAGAATCTACACCATAAACATTATCAGAGTATTTCAAGCAAAAAATTAGATTTCTTCCACAGCCACAACCAATATCATATATTGCATTGTCTTTATTTTTTTTAATAATCTTCTTAAGATTATTATTCATATTATTAATTATCTCATCCTCATCTTCATATCCGAAATTGAAAGGATTAATATCGTAAAATGTCTCTGTTTTATCGTTCAACGCTCAATGATTATATTTTCCATTACAAGCATATCCATTTTTGTCCTTAAAAAACAATCTAGCGCCTCTTCTGGATGATTAACAATTGGTTCATTCTCGTTAAATGAAGTATTTAAGAGCATTGGTATTCCTGTTTTTTGCTGAAAAGATTTAATTAAACGAAAATATTTAGGTGAAGAATTTGCATTTACTGTTTGTAATCTACCTGTTCCATCTACATGAGTAACTGCAGGTATAAGATCCCTCTTATCTTCTTTTATAAGAAAAACCTTTTCCATAAAAGGAGAGCGGTCATTTTGCTTAAAATAATCATCTACATGATCTTCAAGAATGGATGGTGCAAATGGTCGAAAACTCTCTCTTCTTTTTATTTTCTTATTTAGTAACTCTTGAGCATCTTTTCTTCTTGGGTCAACTAAAATAGATCTATGACCTAATGCTCGTGGTCCGAATTCTGCCCTTCCTTGAAACCATCCTACAACACCTCCTTTTATAATTTTATTACTCACCTTCAAAATTAATTGAGGATCGTCTAATTGAGTGTATAGAATAGAGCGCTTCTTTAGTATGGAAATTATTTCTTTATTTGTAAATCTAGAGCCAAAATAAGCATTGTCTTGCTGGGAAGATCGTTCGTTATTCAGTATGTGATTATATAAGTATAAAGCAGAACCAATAGATGTTCCAGCATCATGAGCGGCAGGAGGTATAAATAAATTTTTAAATGCTGTGTTAGATAGAATTTTTCCATTAATAACGGAATTCTGAGCAACACCTCCAGAAATACATAAGTTATCTAGCTTGGTATCTGAGTGAAGTTGATTTAAAATATGAAAAATTACCTCTTCTGTTATAGCTTGTGCAGATGCTGCAAAATCCATATGAACTTGAGTAATTTTCTCAGATTTAATTCTTGATTTAAAAAATAGTTTTTGCCAATTATCATTATACAGGTTCTGGATTACGGGAAATCCTGATTTCCAATTCATATCTACCCCACTATCAAAATGTTTAAAATATTTCTTGGATAACTTAAAAAGACCATCATTAGTAAAAGAAATAAGTTTTCTAAAATCATTTAGAAAATTTGGCTTGCCATAGGAAGACAGACCCATAACCTTATACTCATCACCATAATTTGAAAAACCAAGAAATTGAGTAGCTGCTGTGTAAAGTATACCTAAAGAATGTGGATAATTAACAGATTTGGTGATAGTTAATTTATTACCGGAACCATATCCTATCATAGTAGAAGAAAAGTCTCCAAATCCATCAATAGATAAAACGGCTGAATCTTTAAAATCAGATGCAAAAAAAGACGAAGCGATATGACTTTTGTGATGCTCTACATTAATGAATTTTCTATTAAAATTATTTTCGGAAACATTAAATAAGTTAGCTAGATCTTTTTTAATAGACATAACTTTTCTAGTGTTTGAAAATCTATCAATTGAATGTCTTATTGATTTAATATTAGTTAAGGTATATTTTAACTTTCTAAAGAAATTAGCCTTTGGATCTCTTGAAACTGTAATATAGTCCAAATCATGCAAGTTAATGCCTGATTCTGTAAAACAAAATTTAATTGACTCTGAAGGAAAACCTGCCCAATGCTTAATTCTGCGAAAACGCTCCTCTTCAGTTGCAACAATAACAATGCCATCTTTTAGAATGCAAGCTGAAGCATCCCCGTGATAAGCATTTATTCCAAGAATATACATCAATTAAAATTTTAAAAACGTTTCTTTAAATTTATTAGATATAATTCTCCAATCAAAATTATTTTGAACGTATTTTTTACCTTTCTCTGAATCGTATTTTATTTTTTTAATCTCTAAAAAAGCTTTAAAAAAATCATGAGCATTATTATTAGCTAAAATACCATAATTTATTTTCTTTAAATCTTTCCATGGTGTTTTATTTGAAATTACAACTTTTGCTCCTGATGCTAAGGCTTCAGCAATTACTATTCCAAAACTCTCAAAATCTGAAGCTAATGAAAATATAGTACAATTTGATAATAAATCAACCTTATCTTCATGATTTATCTCTCCGATTAAATAAACATGATCAATGAGATTATGTAATTTTATTTGTGAAATTAAATTAGACTTACAACCATCATCACCTCCCGCAATTATTAATTTTGATTTTGGATATTTTTTGTTAAAAAGTCTAAATGATTCTATAACAACATCAAATCTTTTTATATGATGCAGCCTACCCATTG
>MDTE01062238.1_pt1 | contig 25070 bp, 30 predicted proteins | sample 811231 | NCBI WGS metagenome assembly MDTE01 (sample SAMN05326651, study PRJNA326480) | marine metagenome | isolation source: seawater | place: Indian Ocean: Red Sea | collected 2010 | reverse complement strand
TGGTGCCCTCGGCCAGACTCGAACTGGCACTCCCAAAAGGGCAAGGATTTTAAGTCCTTTGTGTCTACCAATTTCACCACGAGGGCACGTCGTTGTTTTTGTTGTTAATGTTAATATATTAATACACAAGTGTTTTGAATAAGTAAAAATAATTTATTTTCCGTCTCCATCTTCTAGTAATCTTCTAGTTCTCCCAGATTATCCTATTCAATTAAGGTGAGGGCTTTTTGTTTCATTATTTAAATGGTATTTGAATAGTGTCGGTAATTTTAGTTGTTTCGTTCATTAAATAACTTACAAGTTTTAAGCTTTTTTGACCGTCGGTCCAAATTTCTTCTATCCATGTTTTTCCTACCCAATAAGCAGGATGATATTTAGTTTCTTTTCTGGGCGCTCCCCACCAAGCAGCACTTGCATCATTGGGCAAAACTGTACCATTATAAGTCCATGGTTTGTAAAAACTAAAACTTTGTATTACAGGATCTCTTAAACCTAATGCTAAAATATGTACTTGAAGAATATTGCTAAAAGCATTTCGACATCTAGTTTTTCTTTCTCTAAAAGTTTTTCCTCCAGATCTTTCAAATCTTATCAATTCCGCATTTTTTCCACCAGATATATAACATTTAGCAATATCTGCCTTTATTATTTCAAAAATTTTTTTATGATTAGATTTGATAATAGAATTTTTTGCTGCATCTGTATACTTTCCGTAAAAAACTACTCCTATAGAAGCTACAATACCGATGATGGCTACAACGACTAGGAGTTCTATTAAGGTGAAGGCTTTTTTGTTAATCATATTTAAATTTTACCTTTCTATCTTCCAGTTTGTCTACTAGTTTGCACAAATTAATTTGCCTTGATTTCTAATGTTAATTGAAGGGCTAAATAAAAAAGTTAGGATTGATAATGTTTTGAGACTGCCTGAGACTATTAGAGACTCTATTCTTGCTGAAACCTCGGGCTTTTAAGTCCTTTGTGTCTACAAATTTCATTAGTATTACCATAAGTAATTTGGGTATCAGCACATCTTTCAAGAGCTTTTTCAATTTTTTTATCTGCGTGAACACTCCCGCTCCACAACAAACCCAGAAACACTATCCCTAAAATTTTTTTTATTTAAAAATTCCAAGATTTTTGTTTCATTAATTTCTTATACTGATCTTTAGTGATATTCTCACAACTTGCGATATTGTCATGATCCATTAACAGCTCATCATTTTTACTCGTTTTTTCTGCATTAAAATAAGAAGACCTTGAATAAACAATTTTATCTTCTAGCTTAACAAAGTCATAAGATTCTCTCATTTCCAAACCGCTGTGTTTTTCATTGATATTTACTTGAAAGCCTAATTCTGTATTTTCAATTTTTCTTTTTTTAATATGTAAAAAAGGTTTTTTTTTAGATAGAGGGTATACCATGTTTATCTTGATTGTATTTTTAGTGTCTTCATACTCCATTAAAGTCATGGCATCTACATCTCCCTCGTTTAAAAAATGATCTCTTACTTTATCAATTTTTTCAATACATTTAAGATATTTCATTTTAGCAAAAGTGTTAGTTGAAAATAATAAAAAAAATGAAAATATGATTAGAAGATTTTTATACATTTAGTTAAGTTACCTTCTAGTTTTAACAGATTATCCTAGAATTACTTTTTTCTTTTTTTGCACTTATAATCCCTAACATTTTTCTTATCACCTGATTTAGTATGATACCATTCGTAATGTCTGGTTAATTGAACAAAATCATTCACAGAAATAGAGTTAGTCCGCTCAATATTATTTGGAAAGACTGTTCTTGCAACCATGCAAGTTGCTTTATTATTTTTAATCATTCTTACCCACCCCTCTCTACTTAACATCGGTTTAGTTGGTTCTTCTCTACACCATTCCTTATATTTGTTTTTGGTACTTTTAGGATGTTTATATAAAACTTTATCACCGCCTGGATCAGAAATATACTTGTAAGTAGATTCACCACATTTCATAATTAGATCCTTTGCAAGAACATTTGTTGAAAAGAGAATTAATATTAAGTAAGTGCTTATCTTTTTAATCATTTTAATAATTTTTGTTTTGCTGTTTTGAATTCCTCATCAGTCAATAAACCTTTTTCATGCATATTAATTAAACTCTGTAATCTAGTCGAAATATTTACTTTGTTAGAACCAGACTTCGTGCTTGTATTTGTAGTGCTAGCTTTAGATGAATCTTTTAAAAATCCTAAAGCAGCTAATTTCTCTCTTACTTCATCAAGTGTCATTGATTTTTTAAATGACGCTGGTTTACCTCCCTTATTGATGCCATTTTTCCATTTAACTGATCTGCCTACTGCAAACGTTGCACAAGGTAGAGGTTGTTTACGTTCACAATATTTTATTGCTCTTGTGTCACTACTAGACGCACACCTTGATGCACTCATATGAGGACAATACAACCAATAGAACTTTGTACCATCAGAATTTACAACTGCTCGCATTGGTGCTCCTTTTTTTCCCTGAAGATAAGTGTAAAAATCTTTTACGCCTGACTCGGTCAATTTAAGTTCACCTTTGCCATAACCGGCAAAAAGAGTGGAAGGAAATAGAATTATAATTAAAAAAGTTAATATTTTTTTCACAACTTATATTATCCTTCGTAATTACTTTTTGTCTACTAATTTGTACAAATAAATTTGCCAAGATTTCTAATAATAAACGAAAAGGAGTTTTAATAGTTTGAAATCTTTAATCAAAAATATCCAGTTTACTGCCTGTTTCCTCTTTTTATTATACATAGTATAAAGTAATAATATTATAGTGAACAAAATATTGATATATAATTCTGGTGGAGGATTGGGCGACTCTATTCAACTGTTTCCTTTAATACTCAGTTTAAAAAATCACTTTAGAAAAGCTAAATTTTTTTATTTAGGTGCACATTCAAATCATTTTCAAGGAAAATTAAAAGAGTTTAATATTGATTTAGAAACTTATGACTTAAATCTTAAATATTTTGGTTTTAGATGGTGGCATATAATATTTACAAAACATAGAGCAGAGAGAAAAAATTTTGGAAAATTTGATTTGATAATTGACTTACAAACTAAGTTAAGAAATACGGTGATTTTAAAAAGAGTGCCCCACTCTTCTTTTTACTCTAAGACATTTAACGGCGTTTTTTCATCAAAAAAAATTAAGTCATATTCAGTTAATCATTTAGAAAATTTGAGTTTATTTTTTGGAGAAGATGTTGTTGAAGTAGATTTCAAAGTTAATAAATTGCCAAAAAATATATTAGCCGAAGCTAAAAAGTTACTACCGAATTCTAATTATGTAGGCTTCTCAATTACTCAAGGCAATGAATACAGAAAAAAAAGTTGGTCGATTTATAAATTTACTTCTTTAGCAAATAAAATTATTTCAAAAAATAAGACTCCAGTTTTCTTTATCGAGAAAAATAGATTGGATTTAATCGATAAAATTAAAAATCAAGTCCCCTCTGCAATATTTCCTGAACTGAATTCAAAACTGGCTTGCCCAGCTTTGGTAACTGCATTATCCGCGAGACTTAACAATGCAATATCTATCGATAATGGGATTATGCACATGATGGCTTTGTCTAATGTGCCTATGATAGTTTTATTTGGTCCAACTAGTTCTGAAAAATTTGCACCCAAGAATAATTATACAAGAATACTAGATAGTAAAAAAATCTATAATACAAAAGATATAAATTCAATTAGTGTTGATGAGGTATTAAGTTTAATTTAAATTTTTAATATTTTAATTTTTTTTAACTTTATAAATTTAATTAAATCGTTGTTAGTTTTTGTTAAATCTTTTTTAGATGTTGATCTTGAAACTACAGAAACACCTATTTTTCCAAGTCTAAAAAAGGGATAACTTCCAATATCTACAGATTTTTTATATTTTTTTTGAATTATCTCTAATTCTTTGGAAATATTACTTTCTACGGTAAAAAGGTTTAGAGTTTTGCTGTGGACCTTTAAACCCTTTACTAAATACTTTTTGCAATTTTCTATCATTGAATTCAAAATAGATGGCACTCCAGGTAAAGAGAAAACGTTATTTGTGATAAAACCTGGTGCAGCACTTGAAGGGTTATAGATTAATTTTGCTATAGCAGGCATCTTTGCCATTTTTTTTCTTCCATCATTAAATTTTTTTTTTCCATAATAAGACTCTAATATCTTATAGGCCTCTTTATGATATCCATATTTTACTTTAAAAGCTTTAGCGATTGATTGAGCTGTAATATCATCGTGAGTAGGTCCAATTCCTCCAGTAGTAAATACATAATTAAATTTTCGAGATAATAATCTAACGTTATTAATTATAGTTTTTTCAACGTCAGGTATTATTCTTACTTCTGATACGGAAATTCCACAATTCAGATTTAGCCAATTACACAAAAATCCAATATTTTTATCTTGAGTTCTTCCTGATAAAATTTCATTCCCAATTATTAATATTGCTGCATTTACTTTTTTTTTTTTGCCCATAGATTATTAATTATACATGAACTTTAAGAAAACATTAATATCAGGAGAATTTATCAAAAGATACAAGCGTTTTTTTGTTGATGTCAAAATTAATACTTCTACTATAACTGCTCATTGCCCAAATACTGGCTCGATGATGGGTTTGCTAAAAAAAGGTAATAAGGTTTGGTTGAGTAAATCTAATAACCCTAAAAGAAAACTTAAATATACATTGGAAATTATAGAAAGTAAAAAATCTAAAGTAGGTGTTAATACACACTTAACAAATAAAATCGTTTTTCATGCTTTAAATAACGGAATAATTGAAGATTTTCAAAATTTTGAGACTATTAAACAAGAGGTTAATTTTGGTAAAAATACAAGATTTGATTTTTTAGTTTCAGATAAGGATAAAAATACCTTTATAGAAGTAAAAAATGTAACGCTTTCAAGAAAGGAAAAAATTGCAGAATTCCCTGATGCAATTACCTCCAGAGGTTTAAAGCATATTCAAGAATTACTTAAAGCGAAAAAACAAGGTTACAAAATTTATCTTCTCTTTGTTGTTCAAAGAAATGATTGCAATAAATTTGAGTTAGCAAAAGATATAGATCCAAAATATTGTGAATTATTAGCAAAAGCTGTTAAAAAAAATCTAAAAATACTTTGCTATGATTGTAAATTTTCTTCAAAAGGAATAAAACTAAATCGTAGTATACAATTCAAAATAAAATGATTGAAACTTATAAAGAAGCGTTTGAAAAAACTAGGTCAGCTGGACTAATTGCTGCAGGAGCTTTGGATGAGGTTGCTAAGATAGCAAAACCGGGAACCCGTACAGAAGAAATTGATAATCTATGCTTTGAATATTTAAATGATCATGGAGCTTACTCGGCGCCACTTTTTTATAGAGGTTTTCCTAAATCTTGTTGTACCTCAGTTAATCATATTGTTTGTCACGGTATTCCTTCAGAAAAAGTTTTAAAAGAAGGTGATATTGTAAACGTAGATGTCACCGCTTTAAAAGATGGCTGGCATGGAGATACAAGTAAAACGTTCGAAATTGGAGAAGTGTCGGTCAAGGCAAAAAAATTAGTTCAAACGACCTACGATGCTATGATGAATGCTATAAAAATTATTAAAGAAGATATTTTCCTAGGAGACATTGGTGCAACTATTCAGAAACATGTAGAAGCTGAGGGTTTCTCTGTTGTTCAAGATTTTTGTGGACATGGGATTGGACAACAATTTCACAAGGAACCTAATGTACTACATTATGGGAAAAAAGGTACCGGTGAAAGGGTTAAGGCAGGAATGATTTTTACAATTGAACCCATGATAAATATAGGCAGATACGAAACAAAAACTTTAAATGATGGTTGGACAGCTGTAACAAAAGACAAGTCTCTGTCAGCACAATTTGAACATACTATAGGTGTAACTAAAGACAGCTGTGAAATTTTTACTTTGTCAAAAAATAAATGATAGATAGATATTCTAGGGAAGAAATTAAAAGTATCTGGAAAGATAAAAACAAATATTCTATATGGTTAGAAATTGAGTTGGCTGCCGCTGAGGCTATGGAAAAATTGAGAATTATCCCTAAAGGTGTATCGAAAAAAGTAAAAAATAAGGCAAAAATTAATGTAAAAAGAATTTTACAAATTGAAGATAAAGTTAAACACGATGTGATTGCTTTTCTAACTTCTATTACTGAAAAAGTCGGAAAAGAAGCTAGATATCTTCATAAAGGCATGACTTCTTCTGATGTTCTGGATACTTGCTTTAATTTACAATTGAAACAATCTGGTAAAATTTTGATAAATGACATTGATCAGCTACTTGTTTCAATAGCGCGTCAGGCAAAAAAACATAAATATACTTTATGTATTGGACGTAGTCACGGAATACATGCAGAGCCAACTACTTTTGGTTTAAAACTACTATCTTTTTATCAAGAGTTTATGAGGAATAGAAAAAGATTAAATGACTCAATAAAAGAAATTTCAACTTGCGCTATTTCTGGAGCTGTTGGCACTTTCGCAAATGTTGATCCAGCAGTTGAAAAATATGTTGCTAAAAAACTTAAACTTGATGTAGAGCCTATTTCTACTCAAATTATTCCAAGAGATCGGCACGCTCAATTTTTCTCAACTTTAGGAATAATTGCAAGCTCGATTGAAAGATTTGCTACTGAAATAAGACATCTTCAAAGAACTGAAGTTTTAGAAGTTGAAGAATTTTTTGGAAAAAAACAAAAAGGTTCTTCAGCGATGCCTCATAAAAGGAATCCAATTTTAAGTGAAAACTTAACTGGTTTGGCAAGATTGATTAGGTCATATGTTACACCCGCCTTGGAAAATATAGCTTTGTGGCATGAGAGAGATATTTCGCATTCAGCTGTAGAAAGAAATATTGGGCCGGACTCAACCATTGCCTTAGATTTTGCTCTGGCTAGATTAAACAATGTAGTCAAAAATTTAAACATTTACCCAAAAAAAATGCTTAGAAATTTAAATATAACTAACGGAATATTTTTTTCTCAAAGAGTATTATTGGAGCTTACTTCGGTAGGCTTTACTAGAGAGCAGGCTTATAAAATGGTCCAGAAAAATGCGATGAAATCTTGGAAGGAAAATTCCTCTTTTTTAAACAGTATTATAATGGACAAAAAAATTACTAGTAAAATATCTGTTAATAAACTTAAAAAATTATTTAATTTTAGTTATCATACCAAAAAAATTAATATAATTTTTAAAAGAATTCTAAGAAAATAGTTATCACATGAATAAAGGAAATAAATTATACGAAGGTAAAGCAAAGATAATTTACGAAACAAAAGATAAAGATTTAGTAATTCAACATTTTAAAGATGACGCAACCGCATTTAATAATCTAAAAAAAGCAAAAGTTGAAGGAAAAGGTGTTTTGAACAATAGAATTTCAGAATTTATACTTAATAATTTATCGCAATGTGGAATTAAAAATCATTTAGTTAAAAGACTAAATATGAGAGAACAGTTGATCAAACGAGCTGAGATTTTCCCAATCGAATTTATTGTGAGAAATATTGCGACTGGATCTTTAACTAAAAGATTAGCAATACCTGAAGGTACTGTCTTAGATAGACCACTTCTCGAATACTGCTACAAAAAAGATGAATTAAATGATCCTTTAATCTCAAGAGAACACATTTTTTCCTTTGGGTGGGCTACAGAAAAAGAAATTAAAACCATAGATGAAATGACTTTAAGAATAAACGATATTCTGTCAGGCATGTTTAGAGCTGTAGGAATAAAACTAGTGGATTTTAAAATCGAATATGGGGTCGCATGGAACAAGGACACTGAGAAAAAAGAAATTTTATTAGTTGATGAAATTAGCCCAGACACCTGTAGATTGTGGGACTCTAAAAGCGAGAAAAAACTCGACAAAGACAGATTTAGAAAAGATTTGGGTAATATTATTCAAGCTTATCAAGAAGTTGCAAGAAGATTGGGTATAATGCCAGAGGAGACAAATATAAGTGAAGTTAACTTTGGAAAAACTATCCCAATAAAATTTAAAAAAAAATAAATTGAAATTTGCTGTCACAGTTACTCTAAAAAAAGATGTCCTAGACCCCCAGGGAAAAGTTGTACAAAATTCTCTTTACGATTTAGGAATGAAAAATATAAAAAATATTCGTCAAGGAAAATTTTTTGAAATCGATCTTAATGAAAAAGATCAAAAAATTGCTAAAGAAAGAGTAAATGAAATGTGCAGGAAGTTATTAGTAAACTTAATTATCGAAGATTATAAAATAGATATAATGAAATGAAATCTTCCGTAATAGTTTTTCCTGGATCTAATTGTGATAGAGATATAGCAGTTGCATTGGAAAAAATGCAATTTAAAAATAAAATGGTTTGGCATAAAGAAACCTCTTTGCCAAAATCTGACCTTATAGTGATACCTGGTGGTTTTTCCTATGGCGATTATTTGCGCTCAGGAGCTATAGCAGGAAAATCTTTAATTGTTGAGGAAGTTATAAAAGCTGCCAATGCAGGTTGCTTGGTTCTAGGTATATGCAATGGTTTTCAGATTTTAACAGAAACTGGTTTGTTAAAAGGTACTCTTTTAAGAAATAAAGACCTTAAATTTATAAATAGAGATGTAAATATAAAAGTAATTAATAACCAAACTAGATTTTCATCAAAATTTAGAAAGAATCAAATATTAAAGATTAATATTGCACACAATGAAGGAAACTATTTTACTAGCTCGGAACATCTTGAAGAGTTAAAAAAGGAAGATTTGATAGCTTTTAAATATTGTGATGAAAAGGGTAATGTTACTCAACAATCTAATCCTAACGGTGCGATTGAAAATATTGCAGGAATTTATAACCTCAATAAAAATATTTTAGGAATGATGCCTCATCCAGAAAGGATGGTTGATAAATTAATTTCCAACACAGATGGTGTAAATTTGTTTTCAAGTTTAATTACTTAAACATATGAAAATTACAAATAAAATAATTGAAAATCATGGTTTGAAATTAGAGGAATATAAAAACATAAAAAAACTTCTTAATAGGGAGCCTAATTTACTTGAGCTTGGAGTATTTTCCGCGATGTGGAACGAACATTGTTCTTACAAATCTTCAAAGATTCATCTGAAAAACTTGCCGACAAAAGGCAAACAAGTTATTCAAGGGCCTGGTGAAAATGCAGGTGTTATAGATATTGGTGACGATGATGCAATAATTTTTAAAATTGAAAGTCATAATCACCCCTCTTTCATAGAGCCTTACCAAGGAGCTGCGACTGGTGTGGGTGGAATACTTAGAGATGTATTCACAATGGGGGCTAGACCTATAGCTCTTTTGAATTCTATTCACTTTGGATCACCATCTCATCCTAAAACAAAAACGTTACTCAATGGTGTTGTATCAGGAATTGGAGGATACGGTAATTGTATTGGTGTACCAACTGTAGCAGGTGAAATTAAATTTAATGAAACTTACAATGAAAATATTTTGGTGAATGCAATGGCAGTAGGACATGCAAAAAAAAGTAAGATTTTTTACTCAAAAGCAAAAGGAGTAAATAAATCAGTAGTATATGTTGGTTCTAAGACTGGTCGAGATGGCATTCATGGGGCTTCTATGGCCTCAGCAGAATTTGATGAAAACTCTGAGGAAAAAAAACCAACTGTTCAAGTAGGTGATCCTTTTACAGAAAAATTATTGTTAGAAGCATGTTTAGAACTTATGAAGGATGACTCAATTATTGCTATTCAGGATATGGGGGCAGCTGGACTAACATCTTCTAGCGTGGAAATGGCATCAAAAGGCTCTTTGGGTATAGTGCTTGATTTAGAAAAAATTCCATGTAGAGAGGAAAATATGACTCCTTATGAAATGATGCTATCTGAAAGTCAGGAGAGAATGTTAATAATTTTGGAAGACGGTAAAGAGAGTCAAGCAAGAGAAATTTTTGAAAAATGGGATTTAGACTTTGTTGTAATCGGGAAAACCACAAATTCAAAAAATCTTACTTTAAGATTTAACAATAAGATTGAAGGTGAAATTCCAATTGATGCTTTAGCTAACAAAGCTCCCGTTTATGAGAGAAAATGGAGTAAAAAAAAACTTCCTAAAAACAAATTTGATCTTAAAAATTTAAAAAAAATTAAAATTGAAGATGCTTTGATTAAGATATTATCATCTCCAAATTACTCGGATAAAAGTTGGATAACTAATCAATATGATCAAATGGTAATGTGCGATACTATTCAGAGATCTGGAGCAGATGCAGCAATAATAAGAATTCATAATAAAGATAAAGCGATAGCTGTCACGGTGGATTCTTCAGCTAACTATTGTAAATCTCATCCTTTTACTGGTGGTAAACAAATAGTTTGTGAAAATTGGAGAAATTTAATTGCAGTTGGAGCTAAGCCACTAGCAATAACTAATTGTTTAAATTTTGGAAATCCAGAAAATAAAGAAATAATGGGTGAGTTTGCTGAATGTTTACAAGGAATAAAAGAGTCATGTGAGGTTTTAAATTACCCAGTAGTCTCAGGTAATGTCTCTTTTTATAATGGAACCAACAAAAAGAATATCTACCCTACTCCTGTAATAGGTGGTGTAGGTTTAATTAATAAAATTACTAACCCAATAAATCATAAGTTTAAAAATGAGGGAAATTATATTATTTTAATTGGAAAAACCTTCGGTCATCTCGGCCAAAGTTGTTTTTTAAAAGAAATTTATTCTTTGATTAAGGGCGCACCACCTGAAATAAATCTTTTAAATGAAAAAAATAATGGTGAATTAGTTTTAAAATTGATTAACGAAGATTTATTGAAGGCCGTTCATGATATATCCAGTGGGGGATTAATTATTGCATTAAGTGAAATGGCAATGAATACGGGTCTTGGAGTAAAAGTTGTGAAATCACAAAAATTAAGAAATAAAATCGAATATTTTTTTGGTGAGGACCAAGGAAGATATTTATTAGAAATTGATAAAAAAAATCTTGCTTCCGTTGAAAAGCAACTTAAAAATAACGATATTTTTTACGAAATTATCGGTGTGACACAAAAATACTATTTTGAAATTGAAGGTGAAATGAAAGTGTCAACAAATGACCTATTCAATATTAACAACCAATGGTATAATAATTTTTAATGCCATTACCTGTAAATGAAATTAAAAAATTGATTAAAGAGGCTATACCTGATGCGTCAATAGAAATTAAGGATTTAATGGGTGATAGTAACCACTACTCAGCTACGATCAAATCCAAAGCATTTAATAATTTGAGTAAAATTGAACAACATAAGTTAGTTTATAAATCTCTTAAAGGTAAAATGGGAAATGAATTGCACGCATTTTCAATTACAACGGAAGGAAAATAATGAGTATTAAAGAAAAAATAAAAGAAATTATTCAAGAAAATGAAATTTGTTTGTTTATGAAGGGTACGCCGGACTCACCACAATGCGGTTTCTCTATGGCTGTTTCAAATGTGCTGAAACATTTAGACGTGAGTTTTAAGGGAATTAATGTTTTGGAAAGTGAAGAACTGAGGCAAGGAATAAAGGATTATAGTGACTGGCCAACAATTCCGCAACTGTACGTTAAAGGAACATTTATAGGAGGTTGTGATATTGTTAAAGAAATGTTTGAAAAAGGAGAATTAAAGAAATTATTCATCGATAAAAATTTAATTAAATGAGAAATTATATTTACAAAGTAATTATTTTTGTCGTAGCAATTGTTATAATTTTTGAATTCACTGTTGGTAAGCACTTAGATAGCTTTAATCAAAAAATTAATTATTTTTCAACAAAAGAAGGAAGAAAAGAGATGGTATCCTCAATAAAAAAAGAGATTAGAAAAGCTAATGAAAAAGAGAACTATCTAGATGAAGAAGAAAGAATTTTACTTAGAAACTTTATTAAAAAGATCAGAAAAGAACTAGAAATTAATTAAAACACTCATAAAATTTAGAGAGAACTAACTCTTGTTCTGAAAAGTTGAGTTTAATATTATCATTATAAATCAATTTACAATTATTTGGTAAGCCTTTGTTTAATGCTCGTTCTGTGAGTGCAACATAAAAAGGTCGCTCATTTTTTTTGTGCAGTTCTTTCAAAGTCTTAAAACAATTGTTTTGTTCTGAGGTATAATATTTTATTCCATCTATTCTATTACTAATTATACAAGAATTTTTTTTAAGTTTTTTTTCATTAATAAAATTTGCAATTTTCTTTGTTGATACACCCCAATAATCTAATTCAAAATTTTTGTTTACATCAACTAATATATTTAAATTATTTAACCAAAGATAATTAAAAGGAAAAATTTTTAAATTTTGAATAGAAAAGAAAATTATAAATATAGTTGTTAAAATTAAAGTAAGTTTTTTTTTATAATAATAAAGAGTTACTAATGAAATTATAAAAAGAAATGGTATTAAAAAAAGAACTTGCCTTAATTCATCATACAAATTAGCTTCAAAGAATATCAAAATAAAAATTATAGTAAACACAGTTATAAGTGAAGACCCTATTACAAGAATATTGGTTTTATTTTCAAAGAGTTGTTTTTCTACAAAAGGAAATAACAATAATCCAATAATAATAAAAATTGGTAATTTAAAAAGCAACCAAATAAAAATATAGCTTGAAGGTAAATTTTGAGCTTTCATGCAAGTTCCAAGGGTAGTAGTGCAAACTGTTTGGATGTGCTGACTCATAAACAAAATAGAGTCATAAAATTTTAAAGGATTTTCCCAAAAGCTTGGATAAAACAAATAAAGAGAAATAAAAAAAGTAAAAAAGAAAATTGAAATTTTAATTATATTATCTTTTGAAAAACTTATGATACTGACTTTCGAAATATTTAAAAAAACTGCTAAAAAAACTAAATATTGAATAAAAATCAAAATTCCACTGATTCTTAACGACAAAAGATATGAAGTTAAAATTGCCAATATAAAAATATTTTTAATTTTAAATTTATTTTTGGAAAAATAGCCATTTAGGATATTTATTAAAAAGTAAGTGCAAATAAGCCAGACAGACATAAACGGTATATCTTTAATGTTAAACAAGCTATGTCCAAAGAGATATGGGTAAGTTAAAAAAAGAACTGCACTCAAATTTGAAAAAATTTTATCTTTTGTTATTAAAAAAATTATCTTTTTAAAATAAATAGACGAAAATATAAAAAAAAGAAAAACAGTTGGATGTTTAATGAGTAGTTCTATTCCTTCCGCATTAATTTTATTTTTATCTATAAATCCTGAAAATATATTTTCTACTAAAGATGATATAAAATAAAATCCAGCCCCATAATATCCATGGTACGTATCTAAATAACTAACGTCATAACTTTTATTAAAAAATATATTTAATATTTTGTATTTGTTTAGCTCCCATACCCAATTGCTATGTGCTTCATCGTGTGTGATGCCGACTTCAAGAGATAGATAAATTCCAAATAAAAAATAGATTAATAAAAAATAGTAAAAATAGCTTTCTTTTATTTTGAAAATTTTTTTCACAAGAAAAAATAATTTTGTATTATTTATCTCGAGTAATATTCAATCACTAAATTCGGCTCCATTACGACTGGGTAGGGAACTTCTGAAAATTTAGGTACTCTTACAAGTTTAGCAGTTTTGTTTTTGTTATCTAGTTGAATATATTCAGGAACTTCTCTCTCTTTGCTTTGAAGGGAGCCGTCAATCACAAGAAGTTTTTTTGATTTTTCTCTAACTTCAATAATATCTGTTTCTCTCACAATATAACTTGAGATATTAACTCTTTTTTTATTTACTTTGATGTGCCCGTGATTAATCATTTGTCTTGCTGAAAATACTGTCGGAGCAAGCTTAGCTCTGTAAACTATCGTATCCAACCTGCTTTCTAATAATGCAATTAAGTTTTCAGTCGTATCACCTTTTTTTGACAGAGCCTTTCGATAAGTGTTTCTAAATTGTCTCTCGTTTATATTACCATAATAAGCTTTTAGTTTTTGCTTTGCTTGTAATTGAATTCCATAATCTGTGGGTTTTCCTTTTTTATTTTGGCCGTGTTGACCGGGTGGATAAGCTCTTGAATTAAAAGGACTTTTTGGTCTACCCCAAATATTAGCTTTTAGCCTTCTATCAACTTTATGTTTAGATTTTAGTCTTTTTGTCATATTAAATAATTCTGTGTTTATAAGGTTTCACGTTCATTTGTCAATTATGGTTTATCATCTATTTTTTGGTTAAAGAGCTTATAATACTTGCAAGAATCCTCAATTCTTTATCGTTTGGCTCTAATCTATAAATTAAATTATTTATATTTAATAACATTGAGCGTTTTTTTTCAGATGGTGTGAAAAAATCTTTTTTATCAAGTAGTTTGATTAAGTATCTTAATAGTAATGAAATTTTAGATTTTGATGAAACTTTTAAGATTTTGCCTTTTTTGTTAAATAAATTGTTATTTAAGATTTTAAAAATCTCATAACATACTATTGTTACTGAATGAGATAAATTTAACGATCTAAATTTTTTTGAGGTTGGAATTTGTAAAACAAAATTTGAATAGGACAGATCAGAATTAGATAAACCAGATGCCTCGGGTCCAAACATGAGCCCGAGATTTTTATTCTTATTTTTTTTTAAGATATTTCTAAAATCTAAAAATGAAATATGTTTTTTATTTATATCTCTTGTCCTAGCACTCATTGAAATAATTAAATCAAATTTACCAATTGCTTCTTCTACTGTGTTAAAAATTTTTGTTTTTTTTATAATTTCTATTGCTCCTACTGAAGTAACTTTTGTTTTGTGGTTAGGAAATATAAACTTTGGAGACACAATATTTAAATTTTTTAAACCAAAATTTTTCATTGAGCGCGCACAAGCTCCAATGTTTTCACCTAATTGAGGTTTTACTAAAATAATACCAAACTTATTTATCATTCATATTGGCGGGAGCATTTTCTTTGTAAAGCTTATAATCCAAACTATCAATTAAAGCCTTGAAAGAAGCTTCAATAATGTTTGGTGAAACACCCACCGTAAACCAGCTTACACCTGTTTTATCTGTGCTTTCAATTAATACTCTTGTTGTAGCCTCTGTTCCAGTGTTCAAAATTCTTACTTTGTAATCAAGTAATTTTAAATCCGCAAAAAAATTATAGTACTTTGTTACTTTTTTAAAATTAGACCTTATTGCGTTATCTAAAGCATTTACTGGACCGTTACCCTCTCCAAAGCATTCTATTTCCTTTCCATCAATTAAAAAAACTACACTTGCTTTGGTAATTATTTCTCTCTTTTTCGAAACTTTTACATCATAGCTTTTTACCTTTAAGTATTCAGGAACTTTTCCTAACAATCTATTAGCTAATAATTCAAACGAGGCATCTGCGCCATCATAAGAATATCCACTAAACTCTCTATCTTTAACTTCATCTAATATTTTTTGAACTTTTTGGTCTTTAGAATCAATTTGTACTCCGTATTGCTCAAGTCTGGATAATATATTAGACCTTCCAGATTGATTGGAAATAATTATGTTTCGGTGATTTCCAATTAGTTTGGGATCTACATGTTCATAAGTTTTAGGATCTTTTTTGACTGCGGAAACATGGAGTCCCCCTTTATGTGAAAAGGCTGAAGCACCAACATAAGCCATGTTTTTATTTGGTTTTTTATTTAATATTTCATCCAGTAATCTTGAACACTCTGTTAAAGATGATAATTTTTCTTTTGTAATATTTATTTCAAACTTATCACTAAAAGTTTTTTTGAGACATAAGTTAGGTATTATTGACATTAAATTTGCGTTACCACATCTTTCACCTAATCCATTTATTGTCCCTTGAATTTGTCTCACTCCACATTCTACCGCAGCCAAAGAATTAGCTACTGCGTTTTCTGTATCATTATGAGCATGGATTCCAAGATTTTTTCCAGGAATAATTTTTGTAACTTTTGATACAATTTCTCTTATTTCATTAGGTAGAGTGCCTCCATTAGTATCACATAAAACCACCCATCTTGCTCCATTATCGTATGCTTGTTTTAGACAATTTATTGCGTATTCAGAGTTAGCTTTGTATCCATCAAAAAAATGTTCTGCATCGAATAAAAACTCTTTATTATTTTTTACAAAATGTTTTGTAGTATCTTTTATGTTTTCCAAATTCTCCTCATTATTGACTCCCAGTGCGATTTTAACATGAAAATCCCAAGTCTTTCCAACAACACACACTGCAGGTGTATTAGCATTTATTAATGATGCCAAACTTGGGTCGTTATCTGCACTTCTACCAGTTTTTTTAGTCATACCAAATGCAGTAAATAACGTACTTTTCATCTTAGGTGGTGTTGAGAAAAATTTTGTGTCCACCGGGTTAGCTCCGGGCCAACCACCCTCAATATAATCAACGCCTATATTAGATAGAACTTTAGCAATTTTATTTTTATCCTCGATTGTAAAATCAACACCTTCAGTCTGAGCTCCGTCTCTTAATGTGGTGTCAAAGATATAAATTTTTTCTTTATTCATTTTACTTTCCAAGTTGTTTTTCCTTTTTGGTCTTCAATCATTATACCTTTTGACAGTAATTCTTCTCTAATTTTATCTGCAAGATCAAAATTCCCATTTATTTTGGCTTTTATTCTTTCTTCTATTTTGTTAGTTATGTAAATCTCAGAGACCTTAATCTTTCTTTTTTTTAAACTCTCCCAATCCTTCTTACTTACATTAAAAAGACCTATTAATTTACATGCTTGGTTAAACTTTAATTGTTTATCTTTATCACCTTTAATTGCGGAATTATATAATTCATGTATTTTTGCGATGTATCCTGGCGTATTAAGGTCATCAAGCAATATTTCGTCAATTTCAAAAAAATTTTCTTTTTCTTCAGAATAGAGACTGTACCATTTATTAAGTGTGCTTTCTTGACTTTGTAAAAGGTTATCATTCCAATCAAGAGGTTGACTATAATGTGCACTTAAAAGAGCTAATCTAACTACTTGACCAGAATACTTTTTAACAGCATCTGATATTGTTATTATATTGCCTAGAGATTTTGACATTTTTTCTTTATTGATTGTTACAAATCCATTATGAACCCAATAGTTTGCAAAATTTTTTGTATTATTATTACTGCAAGACTGAGCAATCTCATTTTCATGATGAGGAAATATTAAATCTAATCCACCTCCATGAATGTCAAAATTTTTACCAAGATATTTTTCACTCATTACCGAACACTCTAGATGCCAACCTGGTCTTCCTCTGCCCCATGGAGACTCCCAACCAGGATCATCACTTTTTGATGGTTTCCATAAAATAAAATCCATCGGATTTTTTTTTAATTCTGAAATTTCTATTCTAGACCCTGCTTTTAATTCATCTAAATTTTTATTAGATAATCTTCCATAATCTTTAAATGAATTTACTGCAAAATAGACGTGACCTTGGTTTTCATATGCATATCCTTTTGATATCAGCGATGATGTCATCTCGATCATTCCTTTTATATGTTCTGTGGCTTTTGGTTCAATTGACGGGTTTAAACAATTCAGACTTTTGCAATTTTCGTGAAAAGTTTTTATTACTCTTTCTGTTATATCATTTATACTAATCTTTTTTTTATTTGACGCTTCTATAATTTTATCATCTACGTCGGTTATATTTCTTACATAAATCACATTTGATCTGTAAAGAACATTTAATATTCGATACAAAACATCAAACACTACAAGACTTCGTGCGTTACCAACGTGAGGACTATCATAAACAGTAGGACCACATGCATACAAAGAAATTTTTTTTGGATTAATTGGTTTAAAAACTTCTTTCTTTCTAGTTAAAGAGTTAGTTAATTGAAGATTACTCATTAAATTTGCAAACAGGTATAGGATTCATTTTATGTAAATTTTTTTCTCTTATTTCTAAATATTTTTGATAGTTAGGATCATTTTTGTTTATCATAGCTTTTTCAAGGTCTTCATAACTCATTCCGAGTTGTTGAATATCATTTCTGCCATCATCCCATAAACCATCTGTAGGAGGAGTGTTTATTATATCTTCAGATACTCCAAGATGTCTACCGAGCTCCCAAACTTGAGTTTTAGTACAGTCAGCTATCGGTGAAATATCAACTCCGCCATCACCATATTTAGTATAAAAACCAACACCAAAATCTTCAACTTTATTGCCTGTACCAACGACAATTCCATTATTGGCTGCAGCTACTTGATATAAAGTTGCCATCCTCAACCTTGCTCTTGAGTTAGCATATCCATGCTCATTATCAAATTTGCTCAAAACCTGAGAAAAAGAAGTGAATATTTTATCCATCTCTAATAAATGATGTTTAACATTATTGAACTTTTGTTTTAACCACTTAGCATGTAAAAGACTTAAGTCATGTTGTGACTTAATTTGTTTAATTGGCATTGTTAACACAATAGTTTTTCTTCCAGTGTTTGCACATAAAGTACTAACAACTGATGAATCTATTCCACCTGAAATTCCAACAATTAATGTTTCAGGCTTATTAGTTGCCGAATCACAATAGTTATTTATCCATTCGATAATTATTTTGGCTCTTTTTTTTACATCCATAATTAGTACCTTACCTTTCTTTTAAGGTTTGGTCTTAATAATTACAATAATTATTAAGACGCGGCCTGAATAATCTTATTTGATATTTTTGAATTTTTCTTTATTTCCTCAGAAATTAAGAAGGCTAATTCTAAAGCTTGATCAGCGTTTAATCTAGGATCACAATGTGTCCTGTATCTATTAGATAAATCCTTTTCTGATATTTTCTGAGCTCCACCTGTGCATTCCGTCACATCTTGACCAGTCATTTCTATATGCAATCCTCCAGCGTAACTTCCCTCAGCTTGACTTACTGCAAAGAAGTTTTTGACCTCTTTTAATATAGTATCAAAAGTTCTAGTCTTAAAACCAGTCGCAGCTTTAATTGTGTTCCCGTGCATTGGGTCGCAAGACCAAACAACTTTAAGTCCCTCTTTTTTAACAGCTTTAATTAATTTGGTGAGATATTTTTCAACATTATCCGCCCCAAATCTTGAGATAAGTGTAAGCCTTCCCGGTTCATTTTCAGGATTTAAAATATTACAAAGTTTTATTAGTTCTTCAGGTTTTAAAGTTGGGCCACATTTTAAACCAATAGGATTTTTAATTCCTCTACAAAACTCTACGTGAGCTCCGTCTGGCTGTCTTGTTCTATCACCTATCCAAACGAAATGTGCAGAGGTATCGTGGTACTCTCCTGTCGTAGAGTCTATTCTTGTCATTGACTCCTCAAAAGGAAGGAGTAAAGCTTCATGAGAAGTATAAAAATTTACAGACCTAAGTCTTCTATTGTTATCCGAATTGATTCCGCAAGCCTCCATAAATGCAAGAGCATCACTAATTTTATCTTCAATTTCTTTATATTTTCCTTTTGTTTTATCTTTTATAAATCCTAAATTCCACAAATGCACTTGTCTCAAATCTGCAAAACCTCCCTGAGAAAATGCTCTCAATAAATTTAAAGTTGATGCTGACTGAGAATATGCTCTAAATAATCTTTTTGCATCTGGTACTCTAGCTTTTTCGGTAAACTCAGTGCCATTAATGTTATCACCAAGATAACTAGGTAACTCTTTACCATCTTTCTTTTCAGTTGGTGCACTTCTTGGTTTTGAAAATTGGCCTGCTATTCTACCAACCTTTACAACTGGCATTGAAGCGGAGGCTGTCAAAACTAGTGACATTTGTAGAATAACTTTAAAAGTATCTCTAATATTATCTGGATGGAACTCAGCAAAACTTTCAGCACAGTCTCCTCCTTGAAGTAAAAATGCTTTTCCCTCTACCACTTGCCCTAAAGCTTTTTTTAAAGATCTTGACTCACCTGCAAAAACAAGTGGCGGATATTTTTTAATTTTACTCAAAACTAATTCAAGTTCTTTTTTATCCTGATAAACAGGCAAATGTTTTGCGGGTAAATTATTCCAACTATTTAAACTCCATTTTTTCATATTCAACTTATGGTATATATATATCTCTATAATCAATATGCCAAGTTAGTTTTTACAATAAATTTAACATTTTATGAGAAATATTAAAAAAAAAAATGAAAATTCACTAATAAACCATTTTATTAGAATTTTAAAAAAAGAAAGTTTAAAAAAAAAGATAAACAAAAAACGTTTAAGTTTAGTTTTGACTGGTGGATCCAGCCCTAAAAATTTGTACAGAAAACTAAGCGAGTGCAAGATAGATTGGTCGAACATTGATTTATTTTGGGGAGATGAAAGATTTGTTTCAAGACGTTCTAAAAATTCTAATTTTAGATTAGCACATGACTTATTTTTAAAAAAAAATAAAATCCCAAAAAAAAATATTTTTCCCATTCAGACAGATAAAATCAATATTAATAACAGTGCTTTAAGATATAAAAAAAACATAAAAAAATATTTTCAAAATAAAAAAATTAATTTTGATATTTTTCTTCTTGGGATGGGAAATGATGGACACGTAGTTTCAATATTTCCTAATTCTGAAGAATTAAAACAAAAGTTTATTAGTAAATCAGTATATAGAAAAGACTTTAAAAGAATAACATTAGGACTTAATATAATTAATAATTCAAAAAAAATTTTTTTGTGGTTGAGTAATAAAGAAAAAACTCGAATTTATAAAAAATATGCATATCAAGGAAAAGGTATTCCAGTTAACAATTTAAATAAAAAAAAATTATACTGTTTTTCAATTAATTAAAGTGTTCAATCTTTTTGTTTAATGAAATTATTTTAAGTTCAATTTTCAATCTAGGATACTTTTTTTTAAATTTTTTTTTCAATTTTGAAAAAGATATTCTATGTATTTCAGTCTCTTTAGATTTATTAAAATCTTTTTTTCCATTAATCATTTTTGCTGCGCCGCAGTCTCGATGATTAATTACTATTAGTTTTTTAATTTGATGAAGCTTTATAGATGTTTCAATATTGTCCCAAAAAGATCTATGCCATTTTTTAAATTTTACAGCAGTAACACCAATTGCTGCACCAGCTATTGCAAAAAGACTATATTTTCCATTCAAGTTTCTTTTTTTTAAATAGTTATAAGTAATTGACTGAAACCTTGGATCTATACAAGACAAGACCATAGCTTTGTATTCATTTTTCATAATTAAAAGTTTTGAATTATTCTACTGTAACAGATTTTGCTAAATTTCTTGGTTTATCAATATCACACATTTTAAGTAAAGCTACATGATAAGCTAATAGTTGTAGAGGAATTGTTAATAATATTGGAGATAATAAATTATCAAGATGAGGAACTCTTAAACCAAATCTTATGTTTTCACTTATAGAATCTTTTTTGTTATCAGTGACAAATACTATTTTTCCGCCCCTGGCGATAACTTCTTGCATATTTGATAAAGTTTTTTCAAAATATTTATCTTTAGGTGCAATCACAATCACAGGTAAACCCTCTTCGATTAAAGCTAAAGGACCGTGTTTCATCTCACCAGCAGGATAACCTTCTGCATGTAGATAAGAAAGTTCTTTTAATTTAAGAGCTCCCTCTAAAGCTATTGGAAAAGAACTTCCCCTGCCTAAAAACATTGAACCCTTCGCATCTAAAAATTCTTTTGCTAAAAGTTGAATGTTAGCTTCTAAAACTAATGTTTTTTTTAAACATTCGGGAAGTTTTTTTAAATTTTCAATATTTTGATTATAGCTTGTTTTATTAATCTCATTTCTCATTACTGAAAGTTTTAAACATAAAATATATAGAACTATTAATTGACCTATAAAAGCTTTTGTCGATGCTACTCCGATTTCTGGTCCAGCGTGTATTGGTAAAACCCAGTCAGCATTTCTTGCAATTGTGCTTTCGATCACATTTACAATTGCACAAGTTTTTACTTTATTTTTTTTACAAATATCTAAAGCTGCTGCCGTGTCAGCTGTTTCTCCCGATTGTGAAACGAAAATATACAAATTTTTCTCATTAAATTTGAGATTTCTGTATCTAAATTCAGATGCAATATCTATTTCTACATCAATGGTTGTTAACTCCTCAAGCCAATATTTTGCAACAAGACATGAGTGATATGCTGTTCCACAACCGATTAAAACTATTTTTTTTATTTCATTCGGTTTAATGGGAAAATTATAAATATTAATATCCTTTTTTAAACTATCAATATACTCGCTCACACATTTTTTAGCAGTAGTAGGTTGTTCAAAAATTTCTTTAGACATAAAATTTTTGTGATCTCCTTTGTCTGCAGTATTTTCTTCATTAGAAACAATATGAATTTTCTTATTTATTTTATTTTTTTTTGAATCGTAAAAGCTCACTTCATTTTTCGTTAAAATACATAATTCTCCATCTTCTAAATAAGAAATTTTATTTGTCATCGATTTAAGAGCATAAGAGTCTGATCCTAAATAATTTTCTTTATTTGAATAGCCCACAGCTAAAGGACTTCCTCTTCTCGCGCCAATAATTATGTCAGGAAAATCTTTAAAGATAATACCAAGAGCAAAGCTACCTTTTAATTTACCAAGAGTATTAAATACAGACTCTAAAGGTTTATTTTTCTTAAGAGCCTCTGTTATAAGTAAAGTAATTACCTCAGTATCTGTTTGAGATTTAAATTTAATTCCTTTTGACTCTAATTCTTTTTTTAATTCATCAGAATTTTCAATAATTCCATTATGTACTACAGACACATTCTCTGAAGAATGTGGATGTGCGTTTACAATATTTGGTATTCCGTGAGTAGCCCACCTTACATGACCTATCCCAATATTCCCATCAGATGGTGATTTAAAAAGAATCTTTTCAAGCTCATCAACCCTACCTGAACATTTTTTTTCGTTAATTAAATTATTATTTAATGTTGCTATTCCAGCAGAATCATAACCCCGGTATTCCAATTTTTTCAAAGAATTAACTATATTGATTGAAACAGGTTTGTTGCTAGCAATTCCAATTATTCCACACATTATTTCTTCCTTTTTTTATAATTATTAATTTCAATTTGTGGAGCTCGGGTTAAGGCAAGTGATTTTCTTTTTACATTTTTTGTTATTACTGACCCAGCTCCAACAACACTATCTTTTTTAATACTTATCGGAGCAACAAGTGAAGAATTGGATCCAATAAAAACATTATCAGAAATTTTAGTTTTAGATTTTTTAATACCATCGTAATTACAAGTAATCGTTCCTGCGCCTATATTTGAGTTTTTTCCAATTGTAGTGTCTCCGATATAAGATAAATGGTTTACTTTGGAATCTTTACTTATAGAAGATTTTTTCGTTTCAACAAAATTTCCAATTTTAGTATTCTCCTCTAAAATAGTCCCCTCTCTTAATCTAGCATAAGGGCCTACAATTACATTTTTTTTTATTTTCGTTCCTTCTAAATGACTAAAAGATTTTATGTGAGAATTATCACCTATTGAAACTTTTGGCCCAATTACGACATATGGATCAATGGTTACATTTTTTCCGAACGATGTATCTCTAGATAGAAAAATTGTTTCTGGTGCCACTAAATTTACACCTTTTTTTAAAGCTTTATATCTTAATAATTCTTGTGAATGTCTATATGAATTCGCTTTATTTAATTTATTATTTGTATTCATTAAAAATTTCTTTACATTATTAATTTAACAGAAATAAGTCACAATATATTTCTTTTTAATACTTTAAAAATGAGTCAAATTTATACAATTCTTTTTGATTTGGATGGAACCATAGTAAACACCGCTCCAGATTTAATGGCTGCACATAATCACGTTATGAGAAAGTTTGGTCACTCTGAAAAAAAGCTTGAAGAAATAAAATCGCTCGCTGGTAGGGGCGCATGGGTGATGATGCAAAGGTCCTTTAAAGAGGAAATTAAAGATGAAGAGACAAAAAAAGAGATGACAAAAGAATTCCTAGATTTTTACTCAAAAAATATTGATAAAGAAAGCGTTCCAATTAAAGGTGTAATTGATTTTTTTAAATGGGCAAAAAATGAAAATATATCAATGGCAGTTTGTACCAATAAACAGGAAAAGCTCGCGATAGACTTATTAAAAAAACTAAATTTATTTGAATTCTTTGAATATATTGCTGGTTCGGATACTTTTGCATTCAATAAACCCGACCCTAGGCATCTTACAGACGTAGTTGAAATAATTGGTGGTAATTTAAAAAAAACAATTATGGTTGGAGACAGCGAGGTTGATGCAATGTCAGCATACAATGCTAAATTACCATTCGTTTTAGTCAAAGATGGTTATACCGAGAAAACCGAGAAAGAAATTAAACATGATGAACTAATTTCTGATTTTGTTAATTTTGAAAAAATTATTAAAAAGTATTTATGATTAGCTTTGCTCTTTTTACAGCTTTAGCTACATTCTATTTTACAATGTTTTTTACTCCAGGTCCTAATAACGCAATGCTAACTGCATCAGGAATGAAATTTGGATTTATAAAAACATTGCCACATTTAATAGGAATTCCCTTGGGGCATATTTTTCAAATCGGACTTACTTGTTTCGGTTTAGCAAATTTATTTCTAATCTATCCTCAAATTCAATTTTATATGAAAATCCTGTGTTTCCTTTATTTAATATATTTAGGATGGAAAATGATTGGATCATTTTCAATGACCCAAAAAGAAACCGGAAGACCATTAAAATTTTATGAAGCATCATTATTTCAGTTTATAAACCCAAAAGCTTGGTCAATTGCAATAACTGTTGCGTCAGGTTTTTTTCCAACTGAGGAAAATATTTTTATAGGCGTTACATTTGTTACTATTACTGCTGCAGTAATATGTTTTCCAACGATTAGTCTTTGGGCACTTTTTGGAAGTGGATTAAGAAAATTCGTGGGGGATATTAAAACAAAAAAAATTATAGAATATGTTTTAGCTCTTTTGTTAGTATTAACTGGTATATTTATTCTTATAAAATAATAGCCTTTGATTTTTATTATTCTCTTTTATATAAACTTTGCAGATGCATTTT
>MDTE01033081.1_pt1 | contig 25070 bp, 9 predicted proteins | sample 811231 | NCBI WGS metagenome assembly MDTE01 (sample SAMN05326651, study PRJNA326480) | marine metagenome | isolation source: seawater | place: Indian Ocean: Red Sea | collected 2010 | reverse complement strand
GATACTTCAAAGCAATATTCAATTCAAAAACTAAGTTCGGATAGATTTAGATTAATTGATATTGGTGTTGATGGTCAAACAGAAACTGATTTAATTCGAGGAAAATATGTAAATCTTACAAGTAATGGTACAGGATATCATATTTTCCAATATCTCCCATTAACCGTGGAGGCGGACGTGACTTTTTCTGGAGGAACCCCAGGAACTATTACGTTCACACCAATAATCACTGGTTCTATCATTGATGCATATCTTTATGAATCCGGAACTGGATATGGTTCTACTACATTAAATCTCCATAAGAAACCTGTCATATCTCTCTCTAAAGGAAAGAACGTTCAACTTTCTCCAATTATCGATAATGGTAAAATTAAAGACGTTCAAATTTTGAATGGAGGAAAAGATTTTGTTACTACACCAGAATTAATTTTTGAAGATACATCCACACCGGGTGGAGTTGGTGCTGTAGTTAGACCAGTTATAGTTGATGGTAAGTTAGACTCTGTAGTTGTTATTAATGAGGGTCTTGGATACAATGAAAACACAACATCAATCATTGTAAAAGAGAGGGGATTTGGATCAAAGTTTGAAGTAAGAGTCAGAAATTTGACGGTAAATGATGCGGAAAGATTTGCAGTACATTCAAGAAACAGATCTGAAAAAATATTCTCTAGTCTTACCAAGAGTAAAAAAGATGATTCTTTAGTATTTGGAATCTATGGATATTCTGAAGATCTGGCAGAACAATTTGAAAAATTAGATGGAAGTCATTCACCTATTATTGGATGGGCATATGATGGTAATCCAATCTATGGTCCATTTGGATATAAGAAGTCTGATGATATTCAGTCTGGTGTAACTTTATTAAAAACTGGATATAATGTAAACACCAATGCGATTGTTGATAGACCACCAAATTTTTCTCCAGGATTCTTTATTGATGACTATCAATTTGATTCCAGTGGAGATTTAGATATTCATAACGGAAGATTCTGTAAAACACCAGAATTTCCAAATGGAGTTTATGCGTATTTTGTTGGCGTAAGCACAAGTTTACTAAATCCAAAATTTGAACCAAATTATCCATATTTTATTGGTAATACTTACAAATCAAAAGTTATTGATGAAAACTTTACTCTAGACCACTCGTTTGATTTCAATAATGCAAATGTTGTAAGAAATACATTACCGTACAATGTTAATAGTGTGTATGGTGATTATGACTTTTTAAATGAAGGATATGAAGTATTTGATCAGAGATCTAGAGTTAAATCTATAACTAAGGGTGATATTGATGATATTCAAATCATTGAAGGTGGTTCTGGATATAAGTTAAAGGATAAAGTTAATTTTGATTTATCCACTAGTGGTGGAACTGGATTGAGTGCTGAAGTATCAGAACTATCTGGAAAAGATGTTATTTCAGTTAACACCAGTCTTGATAAGTATGAGAACGTTGTTTTTGAATGGAAAAATGATTATGAGGTAACTGCATTTTATCAAAGTGGATTTGACTTCCTTAATAATGATAATATCCTTATAAGTGGTTTATCAACTTCCATAACATCACTTGCTGGTTCTAGAAACATTGGATTCAGTACAGAAACTGTTGCTCTTGCTAAGACGATGACTGCGTATAGTGGTACGCCATATGGTAAGTATGAAGATATAGTCGTTAATAGACGATTCAATAAAGTATCAGTTGGAAGTACTTTAGAAATTATTTCTTCGGAGGGAACTGAGATAGTAACTGTATTGAATGATTATGCTAATGGTTTATTAAGAGTTCAAAGGTATGGCACTGCTGGAGTTGCCCATTCCACATCATCCACTATAAATCTAAAATCTAATACAGCAACAATAAAAACCAGAACAAAGCAATTTGCATCCGAAAGAGATTCTCTAGCATATTTTAATCCTAAAAATTCTGTAGGTTTAGGAACTGCTGAAGGATCAAAAAAATCTTTCCAAATAAATGGAACACCATATTCTATTCCTGTACCAATACGTCAAATCTATATTCCAAATCATCCATTTCAAACCGGAGATAAATTAACATTTACAAAATCACCAAAACTAACAACCACATCTCTTCTTGTAGGAAATAATAATTCTCAAACTGATACTTTCTATATTCCTGATACTGTCCTTGATACGTACACAGTTTATGCAATTAATAAAGGAAGGGATTATATTGGATTGACAACATCTGTTGGATTGACAACTACAGGAGATGGTCTATATTTCTTCACTGATGGTAGTGATGAGTCTGATTACTTACTCAAAACTAATAAAGACCAAGTCACTGGAGAGGTTGATAAGATCATTACTACGGTAAGTTGTGGTTCAACTCATGGATTAGTGGAGGGTGATTCAATAAAAATGAATATTGTTCCAAATACTATAGTTGGTATTGGAACAACCACAGCACTTACTTTGAAATTCAATTCAGATGAACAAAAAATTCTTGTTAATCCTACAGGAATTACTTCTTCATCAATTGATATTACCAGTAATTCATTTAATCATTCGGGTCATGGATTTGAAACTGGAGATAAAGTTTATTATGAGACTGTAGAACCAGCTGCAGGTTTATCTGTTGGATCATACTTTGTAATCAGAGATTCATTTAGTAAATTCAGATTAGCTGAAACGAAGTATGAATCATTCCCTGGAACTGAGAAAGAAGTTAATATTGTAGGAACTGGTGATACCAATCATACATTCTCATTGGTAAATCCACCAATTGACGTAGTTAGAAATAGTGATTTACAGTTCAATCTTAGTGATTCTTCACTTAGTGGATATAAACTTAGAATATATGGTGAAAAACAATTCATCAATGAATATAATTCTTCCTATGATAGTAGAGATTTTAACGTAGAAACTTTAGGTGGAATTGGACAAACTGGATCTTCATTAACAATTAAGTACTCCGAAAATATTCCGTCTAATCTTTTCTATACTCTCGAAAAATCATCATATATTAGCACTACTGATACTGATGTATTCAATGGTTCTAGAATAAACTATATTGACAGTGAATATAATGGAACTTATGATATTTTCTCCGTTGATAATACTTCATTCAAGTATTCACCATCTAAGATGCCAATAGTTCTTTCATACGTAAAGAACCAAACTGATAAACTTGAATATACAGTTAAAAATTCAAAAGAAGATATAAGTGGATCTATATCAAAGATTGATATATTGTCTAGAGGATTTAATTTTGAATCACTTCCAAAATTTGTTGATATAACATCTGAGAACGGAGTAAATGCAAATGTGATAGCAATATCAACTTCTGTTGGACGAATTAAGAAAGTAAGATTCAAAGATATTGGGTATGATTATCCATCAGACAAAACACTTAGACCTGAAGCATTTGTTCCACCAATTTTAACTTTAGATGATTTAGACACTATTGAAAGAATTGATATTGTATATGGTGGGGCAAGGTATCTTAGTGATCCAGATTTAATTCTCTGGAATGAAACTAAAGGTGAAATCGTAGATGCAACTTCACTAGTAGCTAAAGCACCCAATGGATCTATATCAGAAGTTGAAGAATTGGGTCCATTGTTTGGATTAGAATCAGAACCACATAGATTAGTCGCTATCAATAACTCGAATGGAGTTGGTATATCTTCAATCAGCACCAGTAATGCTGGGATTGCAACTTGTATACTAACAACACCTATTTTAGGATTTACATCTCCATTGTTTGCTGCTGGAGATTTAGTTTTCACTGAAGGGATTCAGATGGAGGATTCTGGTGATGGTTACAACTCTGAAAACTATGGATACAAATTCTTTAAGGTAATTTCTTACGAAAATACCAGTCCAGCAAAACTTGAATTCAAACTTGCTGGAAATGATGATGTATTATTATCTACAAATGCAGGTATTGCAAAGACATTACAATCTGGTTATGCAACTATCGTAAACAAGAAAAATTATCCAACATTTAATGTAATTCAAAAGAGAACAGAATTCTCATCAAATGAAAGATTATTTGTTGATACAGGAACTGGTTTCTTTAATACAGATTTGAAAGTATCTCTTATTAGAGACGATTATATCAAGATTCTTGGTCGTTATGATTTGCGTGAGGGATCTAAAATTAAAGGTGTTATAAGCGGTGCTATCGCCACAGTTGTAAAAATTGATAGAAAGAGGGCAAAATTCACCATTGAATATTCCTCTAGAAATGATATTGGATGGGCAGATGATATAGGAAAGACTAGTGAAGATTATCAAGTTGTTCCTGATAATGATTACTATCAGTGCCTCTCATATTCAATTAAGAGTCCAATAACATGGGATCAATTATCTGGTCCTGTTAACAGTTTGGTTCATCCAGCTGGAATGAAGAATTTTGCTGATGTTGGAGTATCTTCAGTAGGAGTTTTTGATTCAACTTTAGAAGGATCTACAACTTCACTTGTTGTATTAGATGTAATTAGTGATGAACGTGTTGATGCTATCAATACATTTGACAATACTATTGATGATGGACCAATTCAAAGTGCTATTGGAATTTTCCCCAAATCAAACACTTTACAAATTCAAAACAGGAAATTAACTGATTTTACCGAATGTAGAACTAATAGAGTTCTTATTCATGATGACATTAGTGATAAGTTTTCTAGCACTGGATTCAAAGATACATTCGCAGAAATTGAAGAAATTAGTTCTTTAGAAAATCACATTAAATACACTATACAAATAGTAGATCCAGACACTTCTGATGTTCAACTATCCGAAGTTGTTGTACAATCTAATGATACTGATACATTTGTTTTTGAAAAATACTCTGCATTAACTGGTGATAGATTTGGAACTTTTAGGGCAGATATTGATACTGATGGAAGAAAGACGCTCATCTTTGATCCAACAGATCCATTTGATAGAGATCATGACATCAAACTTCTAAAGAAATCATATCTTTATCAAAATTTACCTGGTGGACAAACTGGAACCGGAGATATATCCTTTGGATCAGTTGAGTTTAAGGGTTCATTTGTTTCTGGAATTAATAGTGTTGGACCATATGATCCACAACTAGTTGGATCTGGAACAACGAGTATTAAAACTATTGCAACTTTTGATGCAAACACTTTTAATGGTGCATTTGCTTCAATTGAAATTACCGATAGATTTAACACAGTTCCAGAACAATACATTGAAGCTTTCGTTGACTTTGATGGAACAGATACTTATCTTAGTGAATATTATTTTGATACTATTACCAAATCATATAGTTCATCTTCAACAGGAATTTTAACTGTTGCATATGATTCTAATGCTGGTATTGTTTCCTTAAGAGCAAGAAACGATGCAATTACCTCTGAAGGTCCAGTATATGATGTTCGTTCCAATATAGTAGGATTTGGAACAACCAACTCTGGAATAGGAACATATAGATTCTTGCTTAATAATCAACCTCCAGGTAATGAAAGGAGTGCTAGGTATGAATCTACAATAGGATTTGGAAGTAACCCTATTCCAGTAGGTACATTTGATATTAACACAGTTTCTTCTTCAAATTCAATTGTCCGTGTATCTGCAGGGCATACTTCATCTATACATCAAGTTGCAATTCTTTCAAACAATATTAAGGGAACAACTAATGTTGTTCCTGGACCATACACTATTGCAAATGGCAATACTGGATTAGGAACATTTGGTGGATCAATTGTTGGAACTAATTTCGTTCTTGATTTTTATCCAGATCCTGGATACAATGTTGAACTTCAATCTATGAATGAAGTTCTTTATAGACAATCTGATTTTGATAATCAAGCATTAGATCTTGAATATGGTCCAGTTAATCAGAGAGTATTCCTATCTGCATATGATGGATTGAATGGAAAGAGAGCAAATAGAAAGAGTTTCGAATTACTTCATGATGGCAATCCAATTTACTTGAAGACATTTGATCCAGCAGATACAAATGTTTTAGATTATGAATCTGGAATATTTTCCTATCCAAATCATTTCTTCAATACTGGTGAGGAGTTAATTTATACTCCAAATTCTACTTTTATTGGTGTTGGGCAAACAGCTATTGGCATTGGTGAAACTTCAAATCATGCAGGTATATTGACAACTAAACTTCCACAAAAAGTTTTTGCAATTGCTTTAACTCCTGATACATTTAGATTATCAACAAGAGAAGAATATGCGAGAGCAGGTATTTTCGTAACATTTACTGATGCGGGTGAGGGTAATGCACATGAGTTGGAATTTACAAATAAGTTAAGCAAAACGGTCATCGGTCTTGATGGTATTGTTCAACAACCAATTTCGTTTACTCCAATCAATCATATTCTTAGACATAATTCTGGAGGAATCGACGTAGGAATTTCAACATTCAATTTGAGTGGAATTTCTTCGATTCAACCTAGAGATTTGCTGAAAATTGATGATGAGTATATGAAGGTTATTGAGGTTGGACTTAGTACTAATGTTGGTGGACAAATCTTAGGTCCTATTAATGGTATTATTGCATCTGGTGCTGCCGCAACTCACCCCACAGTATCTGTTGAAAGAGGAGTTGTTGGTTCAATTGCTGCACCTCATACAGATGAATCAGAAGTTAGAATTTTCAGAGGAGCAATCAATATTGTTAAAAATGAAGTATTCTTTTTGGATCCACCGAAAGGCAATTCTAGAGCAAGAAGAGATGAAGGAAATCTACCTTATGTAAGAGCAGAATTCTCTGGTAGAACTTTCTTAAGATCGGATTATTCTACTAATATGTTATTCGATGATATTTCTGATTCATTTACAGGAATAGCAAAAACATATACTGCAACTGTTGGTGGTATCAACACTACAGGTATAGAACCTGGTAATGGAATTCTATTCATTAATGGTGTTTTCCAGACACCTACCACAGAAAATAATGCAGGTAATAACTATAGTTTTGAAAATGATTCGACCAATGGAATTTCAAGCGTAGTATTTACTGGAATTACATCAATTAATGGAAGTCCAATTCAGTCTGAATTTGATATTAACCAAAATCAAATTCCTAGAGGTGGTTTAGTTGTTTCATTTGGTTCCACTCCAGGATTAGGATACGCTCCATTAACTGGAGCAAATGTTAAAGCTAAAAAAGATTCTTCAGGTGCTCTTACTGAAATAGTTGGTATCAATACTTGGGTAAATCCTGCACCTATTACATCTGCAGATTATAATAATATTTCTGGTTTAATTGAAATCGAAACCAGTGATGAACATTATCTTAAGTTGGGTGATAGAGTCAAATTAGAGAATTTGATATTCCAATGTGATACTGGTAGTGGATTAACTAATAAAGTTTATCCAGACCATAATCGTTCATTTGATATCTTTAACATTATCAATTCTAAAAAATTAGTAGTTAATGTTGGTGTTAGCACTATTGTTCATACTTACATTAGCGGTGGAGAAATTTATGAGCACTTCTCTTTAAATACTGGATCTGGATATAGAGAACCGGTATCTATTGGAGTTACTGATATAGCATATGAGCATAGATTTGAAAGAGCAGTAGAAAATGGTATAGTTGCAACTGGTGGTCCTTTCACTGTTGAGAATGCAATTTACACTTCACATACCGGTGAATTAAGATTAACAATTCCAAATCATGGATTAACAACAAGCGATGTAATACAAATTACAGACAAATCAATTATCTTTAGATGTTCCTCTGATGATTTCTTTACTGAGCAACCATATCCAAGATCAACTGATCCTGCCTCTGGGGTACAATTACCAATCACTCAAGTTGCTGGTGATGTTATATTCGTAAATGTTGGTCCAGGAGGTGGTGCAGGGCAAGGTGCTGTTGTTTCTGCAACAGTTGGTATTGGTGGTACGCTTACATTCAATATAGATTCTCCTGGTAGTGGTTATGTAAATCCAATTATTGAGATTCCAGAACCCAACTATGAAAATATGCCAATTGTTGGCGTATCCAGACTTGGAATTGGAACCACAACAGACTCTGGTAAAAACCTGTTAGTTAATTTAACTATGGGTCAACTATCAGATGGTGCAAATGGAGATAGATTCTTTGATGCTGCAAACTTGATTGTAGATAATGTTGAATTGATTGCAGATGTTGCTTATGGAAGAATGCTTGCACAATTCCCATCATATACTCCTCCTACAGGCACAACTGGAAGAGATTGTAAGGATGATATTGTTGATGTTTTAGAATCTCTAGCATACAATCTCAGATATGGTGGAAATGATTTAACAGTAGATGCTGCAAACCTTTATATAAGTGGAGCTCACGTTACTGGTGAGGAGCAAGAAACAATCTTTGCTTTCATGCAAGCACGAGATTTAGCAGTTCAAGCTATGAGAAACGAAACAATCACAATTGGTGGTTATTCGGATAGAAAGCAAGTAATTGACTCTGCAGTTACAATCGATAGTCAAAATCCAACATGTGCAAATGTACAGTCTGCTATCCATACTTTAGTTGGTATCGTAACAAATGCTGTTGATCCAACCATTGCTACTACTCCTACAAAAACTATTGCTCCAGGTTCAATGGTTGGTGTTAGTGATTTCAAGATTGCTAGAAATGGATATGGATTCCAAGTAGGTGATGTAATTACCGTGGCAGGTTTAGTTACTGCCGCAAATATATCTGAACCAGTTTCAGAATTCCAACTTGAAGTTACTCAGACTTTTAATGATTTCTTCTCTGCATGGTCTTTTGGAGAGATGGACTATATTGATAGTGTCGTAGGTTATCAAGATGGAAATAGAAAGAGATTCCCATTATTCTATGAGGGAGAACTTCTTGCGTTTGAAATTGATCCTGATGATCCCCTCTCCAGTGCAATTGATCTTGATGCAGTTCTGGTAATCTTTATCAATGGTGTTCTACAAAAACCAGGAATTGCATATAACTTTGATGGTGGAACATCTTTCATATTCTCCAGACCACCACGTATCAACGATAAGATAGATATATTCTTCTATGTTGGAACACAAGGTGTTGATATCAGTATTGTTAGTGTTACTGAAACTCTAAAAGTGGGTGATGATTTATTTGTTTCTAAGCATCCACTGTATCAAGAAACTGTTGATCAATTATCCGAAAGAACCATTCAAGAAATTCTTGGATCTGATAAAGTTGAAACACCGATTTACACCGGACCAGGTATCAATGAAAATACATTTAAACCTGTAAAGTGGACAAAACAAAAGAGAGATAAGTTTGTTAAGGGAGATCTGGTTTATAAAACCAGAGAATCCATTGAACCCAGAATATTTCCAACTGCAAAAGTAATTAGTGATATAAATCAAACTTCAGCAGATATTTTTGTTGATAATGCTCAATTCTTTGATTATGATGAAATCATTTATGATTTGAACGTTGGAACATTTAACTTCGACGCTTTATTATTTGATAATAAAGAACCAGTTTCTGCAGAATTCTCAGTAACTGTAAGTGATTCTGGTACTATTTCTCAAGTTAATATAGTGAATCCTGGTTTTGGATATACTACATCTCCTATTGATATTAAATTCTCGGCACCAGTATCAGTAGGAGTTGGTGTTGGTACAACTGCTACTGCAATAGGAACTGTTGGAGTTGGTGGAACTATTCAATCGGTATCTATTGTAAATCCTGGATTTGGATACACTAATACAATTACAACTCATGCAATAACTGAAGTTCCCAAGATTAATACTGAATTATTTACAAATATTGAAAATGTTCAGGGATTTTCTGGAATTATTACTGGTATAAAAGAAACTACAGGTTCTGGTGGTCAGAAGGCAATTCAATTCTTCTTCAATGCACTTAAAGATTATGGTATAGATGGAGAAGCACAAAATGCTTCTGATACGAATGATCTTATGGTTGGATATCCAATCATGATTTATGATACTGCTGTTGGAACTGGTGTTACTTCAGTTTATGGTAATGATAATGATGTTGTTGGTATTGGAACACAATTCTTAGATAATATCTATGTTGTTGATTCCAGAACTGGTGGCATGTCAATTGCTGCAAATGGTGAAATTATTTGTAATGTTCATAGTAATAGTAATCTTGTAGGAATTGGTTCAACGGGATTATTTAATGATACTCAAGCAGGTTTGACAACTTCTCTTGGAAAAATTTCTTGGGGAAGAATATATAATTATTCACAAAGAATTAATCCTGTTTCAATTGGTGTTACTGGATTAGTAGTTGATTCTGGATTATCAACTTTCCCAACAATTCAGAGAAGGGGTAATTTTGGGCAAGGTAAGAGTGGGGCAATTCGCTCCAGAAAACCTGTTGCAGATTCTAATTTGATTGCCGATAACAACCTTCCATTTTATACCCAATAACCAGATATAAATACATAAAAAAGCATAACGATGTCCGCACTTGTTACTGATCAATTTAGAATCCTGAATGCCAGTAATTTTGTAGAGTCAGTTGAGAATTCTTCTAACTCATATTATGTTACTATTGGTCTTCCAAATCCAACAATTGTTGGTTTTGGTAGGAGCACGACTTGGAATACAAATCCACCTGCTCCTATTGATAGTATTTCTTATAATAAGCATTCTGGTGACGTTACATTATATGGGAAGAAAGTTACTTCCGCTAATGTCAGAAGATTAGTAAGAAGAATCAATTGGACTGCAGGTTCTAGGTACGAAATGTATAGGCACGACTACAGTGTCTTAAAACCAGCACCAATAACCAATGCATCTAGACTATATGATGCAAATTATTATGTTATAAATTCTGATTATAGAGTTTATGTTTGTATTGAAAATGGTTCTAGTGGTGATCTTCCTAAAGGAAATGTTTCTCAGGATGAACCAACTTTTACAGATTTGGAACCATCCAGAGCAGGTGATAGTGGTGATGGATATATTTGGAAATATCTGTTCACTATTAGTCCAAGTGATATCATAAAATTTGATTCCACAGAATATATTACTGTACCAAATCAGTGGCAAACTTCTACTGATTCTCAGATAAGAGCTGTTAGAGAAGCGGGAGATTCAAAAGTCAACTTAAATCAAATCAAGACAGTTTATATTGAAAAAAGTGGTGATGACTATGCAAATGGTCTTGGTCAGGAAATGGATTTGATTGGTGATGGTTCTGGTGGAAAGGTAAGAGTTGATGTTGTCGGTGGAAAGATTACTGATACTGTGGTAACTTCCGGTGGACAAGGATATAGTTATGCGTTAGTTGATTTAGGACCAATTAATTCAAGCACAACTGGAAAAAATGCAAATTTGGTTCCAATAATTCCACCATCTGATGGACATGGTTTTGATGTATATACTGAACTTGGAACTGATAAGGTATTAGTTTATGCAAGATTTGATGATTCTACAAAGGATTTTCCAATAGATACAAGTTTTGCTCAGGTATCTATTGTAAAAAATCCAACCAAAGTCGGAACAAATGATTTATATGTGGAAAATACCTTTAGTGGATTGAATGCTCTTAAATTCAGCTCAGTAGTGGGAACACCAAAAGTTGGTGAAAAAATACAACAAGTTGTTCAAAACAACACTGCAAGAGCATATGGTTATGTTGCTTCTTTTGATGTTGAAACTAAAGTTTTAAAGTATTTCATTGATAGATCTTTATTCTTCAATCAAACAACTTTTGATACTCAAGATTATACAGGAATATCAACAAACGGTAGAGCATATCCTTTTGAAGCATCTGGAAATACTGTTAGTGGTCAAACTTCTAACTTCTCTGGATCAATTGATACTTCATTCTCTGGAATAACTACTAATCCAACAGGAACTAAGTTAGTTAATCTTGGTGTTAATTTTACTCAGGGTATGGCAAGTGCTGAAATAAATAAAGGTTCAGGGGATGTTATTTACCTTGACAACAGAGCAAGTATTGCCAGAAACCCACGCCAAAAAGAAGATTTAAAAATTATACTGGAATTCTAAAAAATGCCACAGAAGACTAATCTCAATGTAAGCCCTTATTATGATGATTTCGATAAGGCTAATAATTTTTATAAGGTTTTATTTAAACCTGGATATCCTGTTCAGGCAAGAGAATTAACTGGTCTCCAGTCAATTTTACAAAATCAGATAGAAAATTACGGAAGCCATGTCTTCAAAGAAGGCTCTATGGTTATTCCAGGTGGGATTACAGTTGATGATGGATTTACAACCGTTAAAGTTAAACCAGATCATCTTGGCATTGATGTATCAGTTTATCTTGATGCACTTGTTTCTGGCAAAGTAAAACTTAAGGGTGAAACATCTGAGGTAGTAGCATCTATAAAAGGTTATTTTTTACCTCCAGAAGAGGGAGTAGAGGAAATCACATTATTTGTCAAGTATCGTGATGGTGCTAATGATGGAGAAACTGTACAATTTCAAGATGGTGAAGTATTAATACTTCAAGAGAATGTTTCATATGGAAATACTACCTTAGTACAGGAAGATTCTGTTTTATCTTTGGTTACTACCAACGCTACAGCAGTGGGTTATTCTGTTGGTGTTGCTAAAGGTGTTTACTTTATAAGAGGTCTTTTTGTAGATACACCTGATTCTCAAATTGTTTTAGATCCATATAATAATGAACCTTCATTTAGAGTTGGATTTGAAGTAATTGAGGAAGTAGTAAATTCTGATCAAGATCCATCTATTAATGATAATGCTAAAGGTTTTTCTAATTATGCTGCACCAGGTGCAGATAGATTAAAGGTATCTGTTAAACTTGCTAAAAAAGCATTAACTGATAATGATGACACCAACTTTATAGAACTCGTTAGAATTGACGAAGGAGAAATTAAAAAGATACAAAATAGTTCTCAGTATAGTGAGATTAAAAAGTATTTTGCTAAAAGAACCTTTGAAGAATCTGGAAACTATGCAATAGATGATTTTGTCGTTGAAACTGAAGAATCATTGAATGATGAAACTGGTAATGGTGGATTATTCCTTCCAAATGAGGTAACAGATGAAGGAAATACTCCTAAAGAAGAAACTTTAGCAGTTCAGGTTTCTGCTGGAACCGCATATGTAAGAGGATATGATATTGATTTAGTTGGATCAACCGTTCTCGATGTTCCTAAACCAAGAACAACAAAAACTATAGAAAATGCAAATATCCCATTCACAATGGGAAGTATGTTGAGAATTAATAATGTCTTGGGAACACCTTATATTAACATTGGTGATCCTGCAAGTGGAGGTGGAACAGATACTAATAAAATTGATTTGTATCTGGAGAGAAGATATTCGGAAAGTGCAAGTGGCACAAATACTAGTGCTCCATATGTTTTCACAGGTTCTTCTGGTGGAACTCCAACCAAAATTGGAGAGGCAAGAGTTTATTGGTTTGGTCTAACTGACGATAGTTATAAAGATTCTTCAACTGAGTGGGATTTATATCTTTATGATATTCAAACTTATACTAAATTGGTCTTATCTAATGCTTATAATTTGACTCAAGTTCCTCTTACATCTTACGTTAGGGGTTTATCGAGTGGTGCGACTGGTTATCTAGCATCTACCACCGCTACAAGTAGTGGTGGATCTAACACGATGTTCTTAAATCAAACATCTGGTTCATTTATAGTTGGTGAGCAAATTATTATCAACGAAGAGGTTGAATTTAAAACTGGTATCATCAGTTTGAACGAATATAGCGTAGAAGACATTAAGGGTGTTTATCAAGACGCAGATACACTAGATTCAAATTTACAATCTAAATTTGCTGCTGATACAGTATTGTATCCACATCCGTTACCAAACTTTGGTGCTACGGACACCATGACCATTTCTGGTAGTGGTACAAATAGAACAGCTAAAGTTGCAGGAAGATTTTTTGCTGGAGTTACTGGTATAAAGGAAGGTAGAACGATAAGATATCAATCAAATGCTACAGCCGCAGCTGGTAGACCAAATTATGCAACTATTCATTCTATTGCTTCTTCAGGAACAGAAATTAGCTTAGCACCACCTTCAAATTCAATTACGGGTGTTTATTATCATACGCATGTAAATGGTAGTTATAATTTTGAATTGATGACCCCAATCATCAGATCTGCAGGTAGTGAGGGTTTATATTCGACTCTTCCTGTTACCACTATTTCTTCGGTTGACTTATCTTCATCTAATCTAACTATTACAAAGCAAATCACTGGGTTATCTGTAGCTAGTAATTCCGTTCAAATTCAAGTTGCCGATGCTATAGATCCTAGCACTGGAATTACTGATGTATTCTATGAATCGTTTGATGCAGAGAGATATTCTATCATATATTCTGATGGTACAATTGAAGAATTAACTGGCGATCAATTTACATTAGGTGCTAATGGAACTTCAGTCACATTCAGTGGTCTTAGTGCAACTAGTGCAAGTAATGTAACTATAATTGCAACCTTAATAAAGAAAGGAATTGTTAGTAAAACAAAAGATATTATTAGAAGTAATCAATTAGTAGTATCTAGAACTCAAAAATCAAAAACTTCACATGGACTAACACATAACAAGTTTTTTGGAACTAGAATAGAAGACAGAGTAATATCTTTGGATGTTCCTGATGTTGTAAATCTTCGTGCTGTTTATGAATCTACTGATTCCAATGCACCTGTTTTAGATAAACTGAAGTTTGCCACAGGTCTTTCTCTTGATCAAAGTGTAGTTGTTGGTGAAAAACTTTTAGGTGTTGATAGTAGAGCAATTGGACAAGTTGTAAGTGTTACTGCAACTGAAGTTTTCTACGTAAAGAGAAATTCAAATACTCCTAGAGTTGGTGAAGTAGTTAAATTCTCAGATTCTGCTGTTGAAGCAGTAATTCAAGAATACGTAACTGGTAGTTACGTAGATTTAACAGCAAATTATACTCTCGATAGTGGTAATCGCCATGAGATGGTAGATTATGCTACCATTGTAAGAAATCCAGATAGTCCTACGCCGTCAAAGCAACTCTTAATTATCTTTGATAAGTATGAAGTTGCATCTGGAAATAGTGGTGATTTATTTACTGTTAATTCATATTCGGCAGATAGATACAAAAACGAACTTCCAAAATTACCTAGTGGATTGAAAGTTTCTGATATCTTGGATTTTAGACCAAGAGTTAAGAAATTCACAAATCATACAACTGCATCACCATTTGCATTCAACCAAAGACAATATGAATCAACATTTAAATATGTTGTAAGTCCAGATGAATCTTCTTTCTTAGGTTATTCGTATTACTTACCTAGAGTAGATTTAGTATCACTAAATCGTCTAGGTCAACTTGAAGTAATTCAAGGTGAACCAGCAGATGTTCCACAATCACCAGTATTATCTGATGATGCTATGGAAATTGCTGAAATTTCTTATCCTCCATATCTTTTTGATGCTTCCAGCACAAGAATTGTATTAAAAGATAATAGAAGATTCACCATGCGTGATATCGGAAAACTGGAGAATAGAATTGAAAATCTTGAAGAAGTTACCAGTCTTACAATGCTTGAGTTGGGGACAAAAACTACATCTGTAACTGATGCCAATGGATTTGATAGATTTAAAACTGGTTTCATTGTCTGTGATTTCAGAGATAAGAGTTTAGCAGATCCTAGATATACAACTATTGATATCAGTCAAGAAGGTTCTGCTGGTATTGCTCCTATTGATGTTTGGTCTATGAATGCAGAACTTGCTTTCGATCCAGGTATTGATATTGAAACCGCAGATTTAACACAAAATCTTAAATTAGCAGATCCAAATATCCAAAAAACTGGAGATATGCTAACTTTAGCATACAATGAGGTAGATTGGATATCTCAACCACATGCAACTGAAGTAGAAAACGTTAATCCATTTAATGTTATCTCATTTGTTGGAGCAGTAACATTACATCCAGCATCTGATAACTGGACTAGAACAATTTATCTACCCGATAATACTAGAAAGGAATCTACAGGTGCCAAATGGAAGCATGTAGCTACAGTTAAAAAGGATAAAGATAAGCAAGATCCAGTATTTAAAGAATATAAGAAAGGTGGTGGTAGAGGTGAAAAAGGTACAAGAAAGGCGTACCAAACCACAACAATCAAAAAGACTACAAAGTTCTCTCGCAAACTTAAAAACAAAGGGAGAGAGTTTGATTATGTTGAAGATATCAAAATGGAAGGCGAAGTTGATAAATTTATGCGTTCCAGAAACGTAGCACTATATGCTAATGGATTGAGACCATTTACAAAACATTATCATTACATCGATAGTCAGCAAGTAGATATAGTTCCTAAATTGTGTGAAATTACTATGCAATCAGGAACATTTATTCCTGGTGAAGAAGTAGAAGTTTATGCTGCACAGAAAAAAATTGCATTCTTGAAAATTAAAGCACCTAATCATAAACTTGGTGATAACAAACTGAATGAAATTATTAATGGATTAGGTTCTCCTTCAGTAAAAGTTGAAAAGTATACAGTTGATCCTTATGATAGAAATAGAACTGCTCCAGGTTCAAATTATTCTGCAACTTCAAAATTAATTAATTTTGGTGTAAAGACTCTTGGTACAAAAGAAAAATATTATGGATATGTAGAAGTTGGTGCAACTGTAATTGGTAAACAATCTGGCGCAGCTGCGCTTATTGAAAAAGCAGATTTAATCTCTGATAATTGGGGGGATGTTATTGGTAACTTCTTCTTTAGAGATCCAAATGCAGAACCAAAACCTGCGGTAAGAGTTAAGAGTGGAACAAAAACAGTCAAAGTTACTGCAACTCCACCAAATACAACAACTTTACCTGGATCAACAGTATTTGCTTCTGAAGCAATTGGTACATGGACTGGTGACGGTTCTACATTCAAAGTTCAAAAAGATGTGGTTAAAGTTAGAAATCCACCCAAACCAGCTAAAAAAGCAAAACTCGTTGAATATTTTGAGAAGACAAGATTCTTCGATCGTGACGGTAATGTTAAAAAAGTTAAAAAAGAAAAAGTTAAAGCACCACATAGAGATCCATTAGCACAGTCATTTACGGTTGATGATGGTTCGGGTATATTCTTAACTTCATTCGATTTATATTTTGCAAGAAAGGATCCAGCAGCTAAAGTTTTTGTTGAACTTAGAACAGTTGAGTTGGGTACTCCAACACAATATCTTGTCCAAGACTATACTCAGGTTGCATTAAATCCAAATGATATTAATGTTACTCCTGAAGGTAGTTTAAATCCTGTACCAACTAGAGTTAGATTTGAATCTCCGGTTTACTTAGAAGCAGGCACAGAATATGCTATCGTGATACTTTCGCCTGCATCTGATAATTATGAGATGTGGGTTGCAACCATGGGTCAAAAAACCGTTACAACTTCAAACGTACCTGATGTTCAGGAGGTTGTTGTATCTAAACAGTATATTGGTGGATCACTATTTAAATCTCAAAATGGTACAATATGGACTGCAAGTCAATATCAGGATTTAACATTCAAATTATATAAAGCACAATTTGTAAGTTCTGGAACACTCACTTGGCATAATAATTCTATTTTACCAAAAGGTGATAATTCTGCTGCCCTTTCTCCAAATCCAATAGAAGGATTACCAAGGAAGTTAATGGTTCCATTCACTGGAACTTTAAACAGTTCGATTAGTTTGGGAGATAAAGTTATTGAAAATTCGACTGGACCTGGTGCTAGTGGATTTGTCGAGAACATTGGAGGATCTCCAGCCAATGGTAGTGGTTCAATTACTATTGTTGATGGTGGAACCGGATATAAAGCAAGTTCTTCGATGACTGGATGTAATTTAAAGTCATTATCAGGAAAGGGCACTGGCGGTGAAGTAACTATCAGTACAGATGGTAATGGTGTTATTACATCTGTTTCAATTACTAGTGGTGGTAGTGGTTATGTTGAAGGTGAATTAGTTGAAATTGAGACTTCATCTATTGGTAGTTCAAATGATGAGAAGAGAGGTTCTGGTGCTAAATTCACAATCACCCAATATCAAACAAAAGATACTTTATACTTGACTGATGTTCAAGGGCAAAGTTTTAGTAATGGAAACGATATTTACTATTTCACAGATCCTGACGATGCAACAACAAGAACTACTGCATCAGTGATTGTTGGTTCTTCTGGTTCTTCAGAAATTGATGACATATATGATGGAAGTTTCTTCCGTATCAAACAACATAATCATGCACATCATGGTGGCAATAACAAAATTCAAGTTGTTGATATTGAACCTGATACCACAAAAACTGAACTTACTGCAGGATTTAATTTAACTGAAACTCAGGTTTCAGTTGCAAAAACTGCAATGTTTGGAACATTTGAAGGAATCTCTACTTCAAGAGGTTATGCTCTAATTGAAAATGAAGTTGTATCTTACAGTGCAATAACACCAGGTGCATCTGGCACTGGTACATTAACTATTGATGGAAGAGCACTAAATGACTCAGTTAAATCTACACATAATAAAGGTGCTACGATAAGACCATATGAAGTAAATGGTGTATCACTCATGAGAATAAACAGATCTCATGATATACCAGGAACTACCTATAGTGATGATAATTCAAATATTGATAGTTACTATCTCAAGTTTGATAGAACTATGGCACCAGATAGATCTAGTGGAGCAGGATTACTATGTTTTGAGTCTCAAAAGGGATTTGGTGGTAATAGTGTTGGAATTTCACAAAATTATCAATTTAGTTCCATTGTCCCTGAGTTCAACATAATAACACCAGGAAAAGGAACGGTTGCCACAACTAATATCAGAACTATTTCTGGAACTAGTGCTGGTGGAAATGAGACATCCTTTATTGATAAAGGATTTGAACCTGTTACTCTTAACAAGGTAATCAAATTCCCAACACCAAGAATGATTGCATCAAAAGTTAATGAGGATGTAAGATTGCAAAATATGCCAGGTAATAAATCACTTACATTAAGGGTTGATTTTTCTACAGAAAATGAAAATCTATCTCCAATGATGGATACTCAAAATGCAACTTTCTTACTTGGTAGAAATAAATCAAATGCCCCAATTAAAGATTATGTTAGCGATTCTAGAAGCAATGATTTACAAAATGATCCACATGGCGCAGTTTTTGCAACTAAACCAATATCGATTGCTCAACCAGCAACAAGTTTGAAAGTTATCATTGCTGCTCATAGAGAAGAAACTGCAGACTTTAGAGTATTCTATCAATTAGTCAAAGTAGATTCTACAGGGGTTGAACAAAAATTTATCGCATTCCCAGGATACGATAATTTGATTGATACGGATGGTGATGGATTTGGTGATAGAGTGATTGATCCAAATAAAAACAGTGGAAGAGCAGATGCTTTTGTTGCTGCAAATGGAAGTGGTGAGGAGGAATACTCCGAATACCAATTCAGTATAGATAATTTAGATCAATTTACAGCATTTGCAATTAAAATTGTTATGTCATCGACAAATGAATCTGCCCCAGTTAAGTTGAAAGATTTTAGAGCAATCGCATTAGCATAATATGGAAAAAGAAGATTTGATTCCTGTAGAGGGAGAACGTAATTTATTCAGAGATAAAAAAACCGGAGCAATCATTAACACTGATTCTTCCGGATATAATCAATATTTAAAAATGAAGCAAGTGAGGCAGACAGAACGTGAAGAATTGGATATACTTAAGAAGGATATAAATGAAATTAAATCACTACTAAAGGAGCTTGCTAATGGATCCCGATCAGATTGAATTGAATAATCTCAATAAAGGTTTTGAATATATAAAACTTGCAAAAGAAATTGATTCATGTGATGATAAAAAAACACTAAAGGATATTGCTAAATCATATGCCAAGCTTTACCTTAAACAACAGGAAGTGGTTGCCCAATTGGGACTTGAAGGAGTATAAATAATTCCTAGATCCTGAAAATCTATTGTAAATGGCTGATATTAAGGTCAGGGTAGGACAACAACCTGCAATTAAAGTTATATCTTCTCTTGCGGGTGCCCAAGGTCTTTCTTTGGCTGAACTTAGTGATGTTAGTGCTTCAAACTTACAGAATGGCATGGTCTTAGTGTACAACAGTGCTATTCAAAAGTGGGAAGCAACCTTGGAGTTGACACCAGGCGCAACACAGAATTTAGACATCAACGGAGGAAATTTCTGAAATGGCAAGTATTATCAGGATCAAAAGATCCTCGGGTACTAGTAAACCAGCATCTTTACAATGGGGAGAACTCGGATACGTAACAGGTATTGGTAGTTACGGAGGTTTAAATCAATATAAGGATAGAGTTTTCCTTGGAGATGATGGCACTAATGCCAATCCAGTTGGTGGATTCTATTATACCTCCATGATGGAGCATGAGCCTGGTATAATTCCAGCAGCATCTCATAACTCCAGAAACCAAGATAGGGGTGTCGTTGCCATCATGGCACCTGCTACCAACTCAGGTTTAGGTGGAGCAGAATCACTCAAAGTCAATCAGTGGAATGTAGATAACTTAAGAATTGATGGAAATGTAATTTCATCTACAGATACTGATGGAGATATTAAATTAGATCCTCACGGTACAGGAGAGGTTGTAATACCTGATGATACATTCCTTGCCTTTGGTGATGATGATGATGCTAGAATCGAATATGATGAAGATGGAACGAATCGTGTTCAGGTAACTGGTGCTCCATGGACTTGGAATACAGATATTAAAGTTGACGCAGAAACAATTCTTGGTGATATAAGAATTGAAAATAATATTATATCAACTACTCCTGGAAGTTCTGATACACTATTCATTGATCCATATCCAGATGGATTAAGCAATGAAGGTACTGTTGTAATTAAAGGAGACCTTCAAGTTGATGGTACTACTACAACTGTTAACTCAACTTCAGCAACAGTAAATGATCCTATTCTTCATATAGGTGATGTTACCAGTACAAGAACAGTCATGGCTACTGTTGGTATTGGTGATAATCAGATTGTCCTCGATTCTATCGTTGGGATTAATATTGGAGATATTATCGACCACACCAGTATTCCATCTGGAACCTCAATTAACAATGTTAATAGTGGAACTAAAACTATTACCTTAGATGCTGCTACTACTGCTGGTATAAGCACAACCTCACAGGTAACAATCACTCATGCATATGATACGAATACGGATAGAGGTATTTCGTTCTCATATAATACAAGCACTGGTGTAATTAATAATAAACTTGGTTTCTTTGGTTTTGAAGATGATTCTATCGCATCATCTGCTGTCAATCCAGAAACTCATGGAACACATGGTGATGATAGCAGAAGATGGACTTATGTTCCTGATGGTCAGGTAAACAATAGTGTAGTAACTGGTACTAAAGGTTTCCTTGATATCAAGGGTATCTACTATCAAACCGGTGATTACGCCACAGGTGGTGTTGTTTATTTTGATCAGTCAGGATTACAGAGATCAACTAATGCTCCTGCTCTCCCAATATTTACATCAAAGCAGATACTAACTGCTGTTACAAAGAAAGAATTTACTTTGACAGCATCAATTACAGCATCTGCAGGAGATATCATTAGGCAAGATTCAAGTAATGCTTATGGTATTGTTGAAACTTCAGTTTCTGGTTCAACCACTGTAAGTTTGGTTGGAATTGAAGGAACATTTGTCACCGGTCAAAATTTGAGAAGAGAAGGTGTAAGTGGTGGAATTAGTAATTTAGCATCTAATCCAGCTGGAATCACCGACATATATACTAATAAGCCCCACTGGACTTCAACTCTAGACGGGGGAACGTTCTGAGGTAACTAATGGAAAATCAAAGTGAAGTGGATGTCAACGTTCTGATCAAAATTTATAATTCTAGATTAGCAGCAGTATCGAATCAAAATGTTTTACTTGAAGCAAAGTTAGCAACTTTGTCTCAAGATTACAAAGAACAACTTGATGCTTTGCTGCAAGAAAACGCTGACCTCAAAGCAAAATTAGAAGAGTAATATGGCAAAACCATCAACCAGGCAAGGATTAATTGATTATTGCTTACGTCAACTTGGTGCTCCAGTTTTAGAAATTAATGTGGACGAAGACCAAATTGATGATTTGGTTGATGATGCGATTCAATATTTCAACGAACGTCACTATGACGGTGTTGAAAAAATGTATCTTAAGTACAAGATTACAGAAGATGATGTAAATAGAGGAAGAGGAAAGGGAACTAGTGGAACTGGAATAGTTGGTTCCACAGCAACCGATACTTCTGGTAGAACATATAATTTTTATGAAACCGAAAATTATATTCAGGTTCCAGATTCTGTAATAGGAATCGAAAAAATTTTTAAGTTTGATACCAGTTCAATTTCTGGTGGAATGTTTAGTATTAAGTATCAACTTTTTCTAAACGATTTATATTACTTTAATTCAGTTGAATTACTTCAATATTCAATGGTCAAATCATATCTTGAGGATATTGATCATTTACTCACAACAGATAAACAGATAAGATTTAACAAGAGGCAGGATAGATTATACCTTGATATTGATTGGGGTTCTCAACCAAAAGATGAATTTATTGTTATTGAATGCTATAGAGCATTAGATCCTGATAGTTTTACTCAAATTTATAATGATAGTTTTATGAAACTATACTTAACTGCTCTTATTAAAAGGCAGTGGGGAAGAAATCTTAGTAAGTTTAGAGGAGTAAAATTACCTGGAGGTATTGAATTAAATGGAGGGGAAATTTTACAGCAGGCAGAATCTGAAATAGCAGATATCAAATCTAGGATGATGACTGAATATGAATTACCACCCCTCGACTTTATTGGATAATGGCACTTAATCCGTTTTTTCTACAAGGGACTGCATCTGAACAAAGATTAGTCCAAGATCTAATAAATGAGCACTTACAATTTCATGGTGTTGAAGTAACTTATATTCCCAGAAAATTTGTAAATAAAAAAACAATTATTGAAGAAGTGCAAACTTCAAAATTTGATGATAATTTTGCAATCGAAGCATACGTAAACACCTTTGAAGGTTATGGTGGTGCTGGCGATATTATGACAAAATTCGGTGTTAGTATTCGTGATGAGTTAATATTAACAATCTCCAAGGAGAGATTTGAAGATTTTGTCGCTCCATTTATGGCAGGGCAAGATGACGGAACAGATAATTCTATAATACCTACTTCAGGTAGACCTAGAGAAGGAGATTTAGTTTATTTTCCATTAGGTCAAAGATTATTTGAAGTCAAGTTTGTTGAGCATGAAGATCCTTTCTATCAATTAGGAAAAAATTATGTATTCCAATTGAAATGTGAACTCTTCGAGTATGAAGATGAAGTTATTGATACCTCAATTGGTTCAATTGATACTCAGGTTCAGAATGAGGGTCATATAACCACGTTGAATTTGATTGGAGTAGGAAGAACTGCTGTTGCTGATGCATTTATTCAGGGAACTGTAAATAGCGGTTATGTTAGTGAAATTTTCCTGAATAATGATGGTTATGGATATACTTCCACACCAATTATTGGAATTACTTCATCACCAACTGGAGAAATTGGTGATAATGCCACCGCTGTTGGATTTATAACAACTAGAGGTGGAGTAACTTCTGTTGAGAAAATTTTACTCACCAATGCTGGTGCTGGATATGTTGTTCCACCAACCATTACAATATCTGGTGGTGGAGGAGTTGGAGCATCTGCTACATGTGGTATTGTAACCACAGGACAAGGAGTTATTAGAATTAACGTAACCGATGGTGGTGTTGGATACTCTACAGCACCTGTGATAACCATAGGATCTCCACCAAACAGTGGAATAGCAAAAACTGCTGTTGGTATTGCCTCTATTGGTAGGGTTGGTAATAATGAAGATGTACTTGGTAATGATGTTCTTAAGGCAATCCTAATTCAGGATCCTGGAAGAGGATATAGTTCTGCGCCAGAAGTTATAATTTCAGATCCAGATATAATAAAAGCATCTGGTAATTATATCTTTAATGAATTGGTATATGGTGAGAGGTCTCTTATTGAAGCTAGAGTTAAATCTTGGGATGCAGATGAAGCTATTTTGAGAGTTGCACAGATTGGAATTGGGGCTACGACAGGAAATACTTTCTTCCCCGGAGAAACAATTATTGGAAGAGAATCTGGAGCAAGATATCCAGTGCAGGAATATTCTGAAGATAATGTAGTTGATAAATATTCGGAGAACGACATATTTGAATCTGAGGCTGATAAAATTATTGACTTCAGTGAAAGAAACCCATTTGGTACATATTAATGCTAGGAAATTATTATTATCATCAAATAATAAGAAAAACGATTATAGCGTTTGGAACGTTATTTAATGATATTCATGTTAGGCATACTGATGGGCAAGGTGAAGCAGATAGTGATATAAAGGTTCCTTTAGCATATGGACCCAGTCAAAAATTCTTAGCAAGATTAGAGCAGCAGGCAGATTTAAATAAGGCAATTCAAATTACATTGCCAAGAATGTCATTTGAAATGACATCAATAAATTATGATCCATCTAGAAAGTCAAGTTTAGTTCAAACTTTTAAAACTTGTGATGATGGAAGTAAGGTAAAGAAAGTGTTTATGCCCGTTCCATATAATATTGGATTTGAATTAAATTTGCTATCAAAGTTGAACGATGATTCCTTACAAGTTCTTGAGCAGATATTACCATATTTTCAACCACATTTTAACTTAACCATAGATTTAGTAGATTCTATTGGTGAGAAAAGAGATATCCCAATTGTTTTAGATTCTGTTAGTTTTCAAGATGATTATGAAGGAAACTTTGACACAAGAAGGGCATTGATTCATACATTAAACTTTACTGCAAAAACATATCTGTTTGGTGCTATCGCTGATAGCAGTGATGGACTTATTCGTAAGGTTCAAGTTGATATGTATACTGATACAAATACTAAGACTGCGAAGAGAGAGGTTAGATATAAAGTAACACCAACATCTAAAGTTGATAGAAATAATGATGGTGTAATAGATTCAGTAGATCATGCATTGTTACAACCAGGCGATGATTTTGGATTTGATGAAGGAATTGAAATATTTACTGATAATAAAACCTACAGTCAAGTTCGTCAAACT